>Ga0257143_1000001_pt1 | contig 32365 bp, 29 predicted proteins | sample saktaT_12_FD_194406 | JGI IMG/M metagenome (GOLD analysis project Ga0257143, IMG submission 194406) | Metatranscriptome of saline water microbial communities from Sakinaw Lake, British Columbia, Canada - sak_2011_1_27_50m (Metagenome... | ecosystem: Environmental > Aquatic > Non-marine Saline...
CGGCATCCACAAATCTAGCCTTCTTCACCAGCCTGACTTTAAAATTACCGTTACCCCGGTCAACCCTCCGCACCTCACAATTGGTGAGAATCTCTATATTGATATGGTTGTTAACCTGGTACATTAAAGGGGATTCTATGCATATAGAGCAATCATTGGTGGGGAAGGTCTTATCCAGCCTTGCCATCATCCCACCTATGCTAGCGGTATCATCCACCAGATAGACACGGCAACCATAATCAGCAACATTTAAGGTGGCATTGATACCGGCAATACCTCCACCGATTATGAGAATGGAGTCAGACATATTACCTCCGAAGATTGGGTTCAGCTTGATTGGGAAGGAAACAATTTTATATTGGCTAAAACATCAAGCGAAAACAGTGCCTTACCAATCTAAATATGGCAAAACACTGGCCTCTAAACATAAAGGGTTCTCAATCCTATTCTGGTAGTCCGAAAATAGTTACTGCACTGATATGGATACCAACATTGCCCCCTACATTATGGATGAGGCCAAGAGAAGGATTCTTCACCTGCCTTTCCGGGTTATCAACCCTTCCCTGCAGTTGCTTGTAGATTTCGTAAGCCATTCTCAGTCCGGTCGCCGAGAGGGGATGACCAAAGCACTTCAAGCCACCATCGGTATTGATTGGCTGCTCACCTTTAAGAAGATACCTGCCAGCCTCAATATCCTCGGGTGCCCTACCGCGAGGGCTAAATCCCAAATCCTCAATAGTGATAAGCTCAGTAGAGCTGAAACAATCGTGTAGCTCAACAATACTTATTTCCTGGCGAGGGTTAGTTATCCCCGCATCTTTATAGGCGGCCTTAGCCGCAGCCACATTCTCTGGAATATGGACGAAGTCAAACTCAGGTTGCATTGTTGATTGACCACTACCCACTGCCAATGCTTGGGCCTTAACCAGAACATAATCCTTCCTCAGGGTCTTGGCTATCTCGGGTGTGGTTACAATGGCGGCGGCTCCACCATCGCTCATGCCACAGGCATCATATAAAGTAAAGGGCCAAGAAATGATACGTGCCTTGAGCACATCATCAATAGTTATCTTCCGATGCAGGTGCGCCTTGGGGGTTAACAGTCCGTTATCGTGGTTCTTAACATTAATCATGGCTAATATTCGTTTGAAGCCCTCAAAATCCCATTTATAATAATCGCGATAACGGTGAAAATATCTGGTGGCATACTGGCCAAACTGACTTGCCGGCGGGATGTCCCACTCGGTTAAGCCTCTGTCCAGTGGCTCCTGAATAAAGAGACCGAAGAAACCACGATGGTCTTTGGTCTTCTCCACGCCGCAGGCCAGGGCGATTTCGTAGGCCCCTGAGGCTACCCCCAAGCATGTATTCCTTAGGACATCCTGTCCGCCACAGCAAAAGTTTTCCAATCTGGTAACGGGTATGTAATCAGTCTTCAAGGCACGGGAAAGGTGTGCCCCGGTAAACCCTGATTCACGGCTCCCATACCATGCCGCCTGGATATCCTTGGGCGCGATGCCGGCGTCCTCAATTGCCTCATAGCAGGAATCCACTACTAGGTCTTCAATGCTTTTGTCCCATAGCTCCCCGAATTTAGTGCAACCCATACCAACTATAGCTACCTTATCTTTAATGCCCCCCATGATATTAACTCCTTCTTCTTATTTATGCCCTCGGTGGTTTGGCTTCCCAGAAGTAAAGATAGACACCTTCCCTAAGTGCTATTTCCTCCCACAGGGTGTACCTCCTGAAGCTCATCTCCACCGGTAGACCAACGGTAATCTGGTCAACATCTACCTCAGTCATGTAGCCCTGTATTCTACCCCCCCCCTCAAAATCGACCTCTACGGTGGCGATAGGCACCTCAACCCGAGGGGTAATGTAATCAAGGGTATAGGTGAATATCTTGCCTCTCCTACCGACGAAGCTATAGGGCTCCATCTCATCCTTGGTACGACAATTGGTACATATCCTCTGCGGTGGGTACTGAACGTATCCGCAAGCTTTACACTTCGAACCATGGAGGCTGATGTTACGGTCGTATTCCCTCTTTGCTGCCACTGAGGAATAGGCAACAACAGGTGGTGCCGCCGTTTTGTCCAGAGGGACAATCCCGCGCCATCTTAGATATCTTAAGTAGTCAGTAATCACCCGCTTGGAGGCGAGGTGACCTTTCACCCCCAACCCTTTACCCTTGAGCTTATTGATATTTTCGTTCACCTTGCCGACGAAGGCATCTGCCCCATTGCCATAACTGGCGAGTAGAATAAGGTCGCCGGGCTTAGCTGCCTCTAAGGCGGCTACCAGTAACATTAATGCTGAGGCAGCGCCGGTGTTGCCCATAACATCAATCAACGGGTCCTGTAACTGAGTTTTAATGTCAAACCCCAAACTGCGGGCTAACTCAGCACTTCTTCTACCATCAGGGCTATACAAAACAACCTTGGCAAAATCAGCCGGCTTGTAACTACATTTTTCCATTAGCCCTGTTATTGCCTGACGCATTGATGGCAAATAGCCTTGTTCGGCGGCGAATCTATCTTCCCATGTGCGGACAAAGGAGTCGTCATTAGTGCGCCATACATCAATGATTTCGTTATAAACCGAATAGCTACCCTCCACCGTGACCACCACATCGGTGTCACCGATGACCAGGGCAACGGCACCATCACCAAGGTTTCTCTCTAAGGCTGACCCCGGGGTTCCCATCCGGCAGTCGGCGGCGGTTACTACTACCTTCTTGGCTGAGCCCGCCTTAACCGAATCAATAGCTGCTTTAAAAGCGGCGGTACCTGCCCTCAGCGAATTGCCAAATTCAGCGGTATACACATTCTCCCTAAGTTCAGAAGCCATAGCTATGGTAGTAGCCCCCAAGTGTTCCTTATACAGGGAGGTGGTAGTGCCAAAGTAGAGAGCATCAACTGTCTGTCTATCTTTTCCCTTAAGACAATCGTTAACTGCCTCCACCGCCATGGTGGTGCTATCCTCATCAAAGTTGCAGATAGCCTTCTCACCCCTACTACCGATAACACTCTTATCCAACCTAAACAGGGGTACATAAGCACCCCATGAAGTAATACCTATCAATCTGTGCCTCCTTTCAAATTTAAATTTATTATGCTTGAATCACTTTTTGTATTCCGCTTGTCTTTTCTCAAGGAAAGCAGAGATTCCTTCCTTGGCCGCCTCAGTACAAGCAATTTCACCAAAGCCTTTATAGCCAATCTCCAGAGCCTCGGCAAGACTACCAGCGGTAGCCCCATCTCTAATCGTCCTAGCGGCGATGGCTACCGCCTCCTTACTTAGAGGTAGTTTACCCGCCATCGGCTTTTCCGGAATTTCTACCTCAGGGATTTTAGCCTTCCCCTCAGGGATTGGCTTCACCTTGCCCTGGAGGTTACTGACCTCATTTACCGCTTCCATAATCATGTCAAAGTAATTATCTGTCAATCTGGTTACCATGCCAATATCGGCGGCTTCTTTAGCGCCCATAGGCCGGGCAAAACAAATCATCTCATGAAAGGCCCCTGCTCCCCGCGGCCATTTCCGATAAGGAACAATACAGCCACCAATGCCAGGCAATATGCCAAGGGTAATCTCGGGAAAGCGGAAGGCTGACTTTCTGGTGGCTATTATGCTGTGGCAGCGAATGGCAATTTCCAAGCCACCACCCAAGGCTAAACCATCTACAGCGGCAACTACTGGCTTATCCATATTATCCATAAAATGTTGTAGCTTGGCACACTCCCGGCTATACTGGGCTGCCGCCTCCCTTTTCCCCAGCACCTCAGGGAACATACCAATGTCGGCACCAGCGGAGAAGGCAGCCTCACCATATCCGGTGATGACAAACCCCTTTACCGAGGGGTCAGGTATATTCTCCTCGAAAACTCCAAGGATTTCATCATTCACCTCGTCACTGATGGCATTCATTACCTGAGGGCGACGAATGGTGATAATCTTGACCCCTTCCCTTTCATCCACCAGAATATGACGTCTGAAATCCTGATACGCGGAGAAAGGCTTTTGTGCCCCGGGAAAACCTGGTCTTTGTGATTGAAATTTGCTCATGACCCGCTCAACTTCTGCCTCACCAAGCTCCTTAATGATATCAAACGGTCCCTTGCGGAAGCCAAATGCTACCTGACAACCAAGGTTAAGGTCTTCCAAGGTGCCTATACCTCGATTAATAACATCAAAGGACTGGGAGAAGAGAACCCCCAATAGACGGTCACGAACTACTTTTTTAATTTCCTCAGGTACCTCCAACCGGGTGCCGGGGCGTATGGTCTGCCACTCAGCCACAGACTTTAGGATGAGAGCTGGTCGATAATGAGATCCCTCTTCCATCTGGAGGGTATTGGTTTCCAAAATAATAGGATTGCCCTTAGCCATGTTGAGGACATAGAAGGGTCCGGAAGAGACAAATTCTTCAGCTATATGGTCAATCTGGCTAGCGGTGGCAACATCCAGCAGATAAGCCGCCTCATTGCACCAGTTATCAAAAACTCCGTCTAAGACAAAGCAAATGGCATCACTGGTGATGATGGGCACTTTACCAGTGGCAGCGAACATCCAGAACAGGTAATCAACTACTTCTTGGCTGACCTTATCCCAGGTAATGACCTCTACTGGAAGACTTCGCCACGCTGGGGCAAAGAAATGGGTAACGGTAGCCCGCTGGGGCATCTTCATCTTCAAGAAGAGCCGGACAGCAGGAATAGCACTGGTGTTAGAGGTGATAATGGTGTCCTCGGCCACTACTTCCTCAATCCGGGCAAAAATCTGTTGCTTAAGGGAGATGTTTTCCGTCGCTGCCTCAATAACTAGGTCACAATTCCTAATTTGAGAATAATCCAGGGTATAGACGATATTTCCCAAAACCGTCTTAGCCTTAGCCTCTTTCATCTTCCCCCTGTCTAAAGCCTTTTTCACATACTCAGCAATACGTCTCTCGGCATTCTTAAGCGGTTCTTCCACAATATCAACAAGAATGAGTTTGATTTCAGGAAGGGCACTCTTCAAGTAATAGCCAATATCTGGTCCAATAGCTCCAGCACCAATTATAGCCACTTCCCGGGGAAGGGGGCGCTGAGGCTTGATTAGTAAAGGGTTAAACGCTGTGGGATATAACTTTGCTTTATCCATAGTCTTCCTCGTTAAAAATTCTTTAATCCAACCCAAGGAGGCGTAGTTAAAGGTTCAATCTCACAACCGTCTAGGGTGGAAGTCTGTTTTTAGTTCGTTCAACGGTCTCTTGCATTGCTAATAAGCCTCCTCACTCGGATTTACTACCTCATAAGACCCGGCAGAAACAGTGCAATTTGGGGAAAAGCTACCAGTATAATCAAGGCAACTATACAAGCGGCAAGATAGTAACTCGCCCCTTTGAAGATAGTTTCAATACGTATATCCGGAACCAATCCCTTGACCACATATATACATATGCCTACAGGGGGAGTGATTGCTCCTATGGTTGTTGTCACCATTAATATTATCCCAACCCATATGGGGTCATAACCCAGAGCTATAAACAACGGGAAGAAGATAGGGATGGTAATAACCAGAAATCCCAGTGCGTCCATAATGCAGCCGCCGATGACATAGATGAATAATATTACGGCCACAATAAAAACATGGGGCAGTGGTAGAGCAGATGCCCAATCCGCCAGGATAAAGGGAAGTCTGGTTGCCGCTAAGAAGCGACCAAAAATCACCGCCCCGGTAACCAGAACTATGACCATACACGATGTTCGCAGTGTCTGCATAATGGAATTAGTAAATTCTTGCCAGTTAAGCTCCCGCCTGGCTAGGGTAATGATTATAGCACCAAAGGCTCCGGCAGCACCGGCTTCAGTAGGGGTAAACCAGCCAACATAGAGACCACCTAAAACCAAGGCAAATAAAACCATCACCTCTGAGACCCCGGGGAAGGCTGCTATCTTCTCCTTGAAGCTTGTCTTTGGTCCAGCGGGGCCAAGTTGGCTATTCAACCGGCAAAGAATAAAAATGGTAGCTATGAATAGTAGGCTCATAAGAACGCCGGGGAGAATACCACCCAAGAAGAGCTTGGCGATGGATTGTTGTGTCTGCAACCCGATAACGATAAGGACAACACTGGGTGGAATAACCACACCTAGGATACCACCGGCGGCGACAGTGCTGGTACTTAATGCCGGGTCATAACCATACTTTTTCATCTGGGGCAGGGCTACTGTGCCCATTGTGGCTGCTGTAGCTGTATTAGAGCCACAGATAGCAGCAAAACCAGCACAAGCTCCGATGGTAGCCATAGCTAACCCGCCACGTAGTTGTCCCACCCACTTATACATAGCATCAAAAAGCCTGACACTTATCCCCGAGTTAAAGCAGATGTAACCCATAAAAATAAACAGGGGAACCACCGTCAAACCATAGGAGGAGAACTGCCCCCAGATATCTGTAGCTAGTATATGGAAGGCTGCCTGAGGCGAAAGAAAATAGCACATACCAAGAAAGCCAGCCAGACCCATAGCAAAACCAATCGGCATTCCCAGGAACATTATCAAAAGCATAACTATTGTGCCAATAATGGCAACCATTGCCGGACTCATCTCTTCACCGCCTGAAATAGCGACCTCAAGAAATCAAACACCAGCACCAGACAGAGAAAGGCGCAGCCGACAGCTACCGCATATATTAAGGGGTAGAAGATTACATACATCGTTTCGGAAACCGACCCCAGTTCCCAATAACGATTAGCCAGTTTGATAAGCTGCCACGTTGCCAGCCCGAATAGAGCCGTGCTGAAAAGAAACATAATGCTGTCAGTAATTGATTGAGCCCGGGGTGGAAAGCGTAACAATAGAATATCTATTCGGGTATGACCTCGGTGAATTTGGGTATAGCCTAAGGAAAAGGCGACCACTAAAGCGGCTAAAAAGCAACTAGCTTCAGACGTACCAACAAAAGGGGTCAAACCAGGAACGGCACGCCAGAACATGTTGGTAACAATCAGGAGTGTCATTGCCACCAAAAAACCACCAGCTACCCAGCTGAGCCAGCGGTTTAAAGCATTACTAATCCTCTCTAGATACAAGGATACCTCCTCTTGCTACTAGAGAGTGCCCAAACTTCATATCATTGGCTCTTGGACACCCTCTATAGCTTTAGAATCCGTGCTTTGTCTGGCTTACTTGCTATTTTGCAGCAATCTCAGCCAACCTAGTCAGGTATTCCTCGCCTGGTAGTCCTTTAGCCGCCATATCAGCCAGATAGTTATCAACTAAGGGTTCAAGCAATGCATCCCACCTTGCCTTCTCTGCTGGCGAAATGGTGGTAATTTGAAAGCCTTGCTCCTTTATTGCCCAAGCTATAGAATCCTCAGTGTGCTTATCCATATATTCGCCGGTCCACACTGACATTTCCAGACCCAGGTCATCAATAACCTTCTGCACATCGCTTGGTAGAGAATTCCAGATGTCTTTGTTCATTACCACAGCAAATGAACAGCCTATGCAGGGCGACCAATCAGTAGCATATTTGCAAGTCTCAGCATATTTGAAGTCAAGAAGCGTTTCAAGGGAACTGACGTATCCCTTGATTACTCCCTTTTGTAACGCCTCAGGAACGTCAGACTGAGGCATGCCTTCTGGAGATGCTCCCAGTGCTTTCAGAATTGGCACCGTTGCCCCTGAGGCTCTGAGCGACAAACCCTGAAGGTCTTCCAAAGTGCGCACTGGATTTATGGTTACGATGTGGTTTGGCCCGGCGGTATACGTATAGAGCAACTTGAACTCAGCCAACGATGCTGGCTTGAACTCCTGACACGCCTCCCATAGAGCTCGACTAGCCACTACGGTATTGTCAAACCTAACTGCCGATGTTTCCATGCCAACTATGAGGGGAAAGCGCCCTGGCTCATAGGAAGGGCAGGAACAGCCTATATTGGCAACACCAGCAAGAACTCCATCAAACATAGCCGGTGCGGTGAGTAAGGTGCCACCAGGGAAGGTCTCTATTTTAACCTTGCCATTGGTGCGCGCTTCTACCTCATCTGCCCACCTCTCCATGGAAACGCAAGGGAAGGTAGGCGCTGGTGGGAAATTGGCAAAGGTCAGTGTTATCGTTTGGGCTGGCGTCGTTTGGGCTGGCGTCGTTTGGGCGGGCGTCGTTTGGGCGGGCGTCGTTTGGGCTGGCGGGCAAGCAACAAATGTAAAACCTACCGCCAATATAAGAGTTAAGAAAACCAGTAATAATCCCTTTCTCATCTATGTACCTCCTCAACTTTTAATGCTTGCTTCCTCTCGTTCCAATCACATAGTATCACCTCCTATATTAATTCATAGGTTGCCGGAGAATTAGACATACTTAAACCAATAACGAACATTAAGTCATCTCTTCAAATAGCTTGGTGGAATTTGTTCCACGCTCTTCCCATTTGTAGTCGATTAATTCCAGCAGGATGCCATTTACCGCCTTGGGGTGAATGAAGGCGAACTCACAGTCACGGAAGGGCCTGGCTCCGCCGATAAAGGGGTAACCTTTAGCTTTTAATTCATCCATAGCTTCTCGGGTATTGCCCACATTGAAGCTAATTATCATAATACCCTCGCCCCTCTTTTGAATAAACTTGGCTACTTCTCCATCCGGGCTGGTTGATTCCATCAGCTCAAAGCCCACCTCACCCAGCCAGTATCTTGCGACCCGGATTTTTTCTCGCTCGTCAATGTAGAAGTCGTCGGGCTTCGATTTTCCCAAAATAGGCTCCCAGACCTTCTGTACCTCGTCTAAGTTTCTCACGGCAATGCATATATGGTCTATCTTGTTAATCTTCATCTCTCTCCTTCTATTAGAAAGTCACTAGTTCAAGCGGAATGGTAATGGCTTTGTCGGGACAGTTAAAACCGCATTCATTACAGTCTTCGCACAGAAACTCAGTGACCACAATCTTATCATCCTGCACCCTGATTGCTTCATCCATACATGCCTCTACACAGCGAGGTTGCGATACTCCCCCGCACTTGGTGCATTTTTCCATGTCTACCTGAGCAGCCATATTACACACTCCTATGTTTCATTCTTATAAAGTCGGCGCAGACACTCACCCTCACCCCTGGGGATAGCTTTTAGTGTCTCCAGTTTAAAATTAGTGTTGGAGAAAAGGTTGACTTCGTCAACAATAGTTTGAAGGAATTTGTCGCAACCTTGAAGGTCCTCTTCCATGGAGGCACCATACCGTCTAGCGAAAGTTGGCCAGGGGCATCTCTCCCACTTGATGAAGACTTCCTTCGGATTTTCGCCCTTTTCCACTTTAACCACAGCGCCATTGGCAATCCCAGTGCCGGCTAAGGATCTAGCCAGATTCACCATGAAGGCTTCTTCACCTTTAGCCATATTCATAGCAGGGAGAAAGTTTTTGCCTACATCTTTACCCGCTATCTCCCAAAACTTCAGGATAATATCTAAAGGATTGGCCTCAGGTTCGGCAAGTTCAAGTGCTGTTTGGCGCCATTCATAAAATGTGCTCTTGATTACACTCTGGGCACCACCCAATGCGCTATGCAACCTGGATACTTCTCTCTCAATTAGCATTTTAACCCTCCCTTTTATACACGGATGCCTATTCGGTAACCATCATGGACTGCGCTTGATAGGGTGCGAGGTACAATCGCATCACCAACGGTAAACAGTTCAATACTGTTTCTCTGCACCACGTCTCTCAAACTATCGTTGACCTTTCTTTCAGCACAGACCACGGTATCCGCCTTTACTGGAAATTTGTAGCCGTCGTACGTTTTAACGATGACACCGTCATCGGTAATCTCTTCAATGTCGCAATCGTTGTAAGTGGTGACCTTATTCTCCCTGAGAAAGGCAGCATAGCGCCACCTGAGGGAGGGATTGATGTCCTTGCCTAATCTTCTGTCGCTACCAACAATTGTCACCTCTTTCCCTTGTTTGGCTAGGAGCAAAGCCACCCCGATCCCTGGTTTCTTATTTCCCCAAACAACAACCCTATCACCAACTTTAGCCTTGCCACTCATGACATCCAGCACCGAGACGGCATTATCTCGGTCAAAACTAGGGGCGGTGCCCCCACTGCCGGTAGCTAGGACAACAGAATCTGGCATCTCCTCTTCGATTAACTCCTCGGTCACCTCTGTGCCCAAGTGGAAATTTACCCCCGCCTTTTCACATTGAGCTTGGTGAAACCTTATCATTCCGTAGAGTTCATCATCTCCATAAGGGGCCTTAGATGCCTCAATAATAACTCCTCCCAATTCTTCCCTTTTATCATAAACATAGACCTCATGCCCTCTCTGTGCTGCCACATAAGCACACTCCAAGCCTGCCGGACCGGCACCCACAATCATAATCCTCTTCTTCATTTCTGCGGGGCGAATTTGATACTCGGGGTCCCACTCATGGGCACAAACTGGGTTGACATAGCAGGTCATTGGGGCGTCACGGAAAAGTCGGGCAAGGCATAGATTACATGCTACACAAGGCCTTATGTCTTCCTCTCTTCCCTCTAGGACCTTTTTCGGCAGAAGTGGGTCGGCAATCATAGGTCGGCACATTTCCCAGATATCCAATTCACCATCGCCAATAGCTTTATTCGGTAGCTCCGGTCTGAACAGCCTATAAGCCATAGAGATGGGCACTTTTACATGCTCTTTGGCTCGCTTGGCTAGGTGGAGCCAGGAGCCTTGGGGAATATCTCTACTGATTACAGGTAAGGTAGATTCTTGCCAGCCGACGGTAACACTGATGTAGTCCACACCAGCTTCCTCAGCCATCTTGTAGGTTATCATAGATTCTTCAGGGGTATTTCCCCTTACATCATTAAGAAGCTCTTCAGCGCAGAGTCTGATACCTAGGGGGACATCGCCACATACCTTCTTGACCGCTTGGATAAGTTCTACCACAGACCTTGCTCTTCCCTTTATATCCCCACCATACTCATCGGTTCGCCTGTTGGTGTAGCTGGAGAGGAAATTGGAAATGAGATAGCCTACAATCCCCGAAATCTCAACGATGTCAAACCCGGCTTCAATCAGCCTTCTGGTAGCATTTACATGTTCCTCTGTACACTGTTTGATGTCTTCCTTGGACATCTCTTCAACTGGTCTAAAAATCCTTAGTCGTTGGGGAACTGCCGATGGCCCTTGGCAATACTTCGTTTCAATACCACCGACTCGGCCACAGTGCATTAACTGGCAGGCGGCTATTGCCTCTTCTTCATGAATGGCATCGGCAAGCCGTTTCAACCCGGGAATATACCTGTCATCCCAGGCTGCAGCCTGACCGACATAGCCTTGCCCCTGGCGTTTCTCATCCATATATACACCCTGCATGGTGCATATACCGCCAACAACCCCTTTAGCCCTCTCCCTTAGGTAGGCTACGTCGTAATCGGTAACAAAACCATCCCTATCGTTTAGATTGTCCTCGGTGGCAGCATACTTTATTCGGTTGGGGATGGTTAGCTTCCCAATTTTGATTGGCTTAAATAGATGAGGGTATTTTTTATACCCCGGGTATAAGGTATAGTCCCAGTTAAACTGCTTACCCATTGTTAGCCTCCTTCTTGTTAAAAAATTATAGGTTTTACTTGGCCCTTCTCATAGCATCCCGCAACCTTTGCGTAGCCTCAAGGTCTAATTTCATCGTCTTGGGGTCAATGATAGCTCCGTAGTCCTCCTTGGCTTTCTCCAGGCTGACATATCCACTAATGACATCGCTCTCCACCAGCTCCGGGTCGCGCTCGAGAGGGTCTCCATATCCTCCCCCTCCAGGATTATGGAAGATTATTACATCGCCGGGGTTGGCGAAGTTCAATGCCCCTGGGTCTTTGGGCTCGCCATTGATTAAGAACTTTGATTTGGCGCCTGGCTTACCGCCAACTAGACCCTCGGCTGGATAGCGGAACCTTCCCCCTTGAATCCCTATGGCGGTTGGTGAACTTGGGGCATATTCATCATCAGGCACCCTGAAGACCACCTGTCGCCCCAGGCCCCCCTTCATCTTACCCGGACCTCCTGAATCAGGAAGAAGTTCCCTCTTCTCCATGATAAGCGGGCTATCACTTTCAAATATTTCGCACGGGGTATTGGCACCATTGGCAGGGAAGATACATACGTAGTGACCATCCTGCCGGTAATTGGCTCCCATGCCACCACCCCTGATTAATACTGAGTAGAATTTGTTTCCATCATGCCTCTTGCCATAGAACACCTGCATCCATGCCGGTGTCCCACCACTACCAGCTATGATTTTGTCTGGTGCCGCTGGAGCCAATGCTCTGTAGACCATCTCAGTCATGAAATGACCTACCTGAAGCCGAGCCGCCACTGCCGCAGGGAACCTGCAATTAACTACAGCCCCCTCGGGGGCTTTCATAGTTATTGGTCGAATACAACCCTCATTATTGGGTATATCCGGGTTAAAGGCGCTCTTTATCGCCGTGAAAACATAGGCATAGGTGAAATTGTAAACTACATTACCTCCCCAATCCACCTCAGGGGACGAGCCATCAAGGTCAACGGTTATGTCACTCCCCTTCACCTTCACCACCACCTTGATTTTTATATCCTCTCTCCCCCCGGGTCCTTCGATAATTCCCTCGTAAGGATAAACGCCATCCGGGATTTGGGTAATGGCATCTCTCATGCTTTTCTCGGTCACATCCATAATCTGGTCGGCAAGGTCATCTAAGGTATCTAGACCAACTTCTGCCATCATCTCCGCTATCTTTTGGGAACATATATAATTAGCAGCAACCTGTGATCGGATATCCCCGATAACCTCTTCCGGGGTGCGAACGTTCCACCGAATCATATTTATAACGGACTCACTGGGAACACCGGCATCATAAAGCTTTAACGGGGGAATGAATAAACCATCCTCAAAGACATCACGGTTATCTGATGCTACCCGACCGCCTACATCAGAGTGGTGGAAAACACAGGCAGTAAAGCCTGCCACCTTATCTTTGTAAAATATCGGGCTCATCACACAAACATCATTGAGGTGCCCGGCAAGCAACCAGGGATCATTAGTAATGAAAACGTCGCCCGGCTTATAGCTTTCCTCGGGGAGCATATTGCTCCACTTCTTGACGCCCAGAATCATTGCCCCCGCCTGTCCCGGGGTACAAAAGGTCCCCTGAGCTAACAATCGCCCTTTCCTATCAGTGAAGATACAGGTATAGTCATGGGCATCACGGAGAAGGCTGGAAAAAGCGGTGCGGGCTACACTGGCGTCAGCCTCATCCACGATAGAAATTATTCTGCGCCACAAAATCTCTAAGGTTATTGGGTCAAATTTCTGCACCATATTTTTCTACCCCCTTAAAATCAATCCATAAGAATCCATATTCATTTACTGAAGCGGAAGCATCCTCACCAACAATAGTCGTCGATTCCCGCTCCTCAATAATGGCTGGACCATCAAATGTTGCGTTAGGAAACAAGCGATAACGGTCATACACAGTATATGGGATGAAATCTTTGGCAATCGGTGAATAGGCTAAGCGCTGTCCCTTAATTGCATCTTCAAGCGTGGCTACCTTTTTCTCTATTTTGGGTAAGTGTAAGGGGCGCTCGGGAAGACTGGCTCTCACCTTGAAGCTGACAAACTCAGCTGGAGATTCAGGGTAGGTTCGACCATAAAGAGTCTGATATCTTTGATCAAACAGGTTGCGCACCTCTTCCTTGGTCATCTGTGTGAAATCCTTACTGGGAACGGGAACACTAGTCTCAGCCCCCTGCCCTATGAAGCGCATATCAATTGACCTCTCATAGTTGATTTTTTCTATTGTCCCTGTCTTTTCTAGGATTTTAGCTCCCTCCACTTCCATCTCTTTAAACAATCCTTCAATTTCGGTGAAGGCGGCATCTTGGATACCAACCTTATGGCTTCGTACTAGGTCGAAGGCTCTGGGGGCGGTAAACATTCCCAGTGCCGACCCAACCCCAGCTATAGGTGGAACCAGAATTCTGGGCGCCTCCAGTTTTTTTGGCTAATCCATACGCATGAACTGGACCTGCCCCGCCGAAAGCACAAACGGTGACAATCTTGGGATTACCTCCCTTTTCTGCGATATGTGTCTTGGCTGCACCAACCATGGTCTCATTAATAAGATTGTGAATACCCCAGGTAGCCTCTATTAGGGGTACTCCTAAAGGCTTGGCAATTTTCTCCTCAATAGCTCGTTGAGCTGACTCCTTATCAATCTTCATTTCCCCACCCAAGAAATAATTTGGGTCTAGATAACCCAGACACAGGTCAGCATCGGTAACTGTTGGCTCTTTTCCACCTAAACCGTAACATATTGGGCCCGGGTCAGCTCCAGAGCTATCTGGCCCTACTTGGAGGAGCCCCAGTTTGCTTATTCTAGCTATGCTACCCCCACCAGCCCCAATTTCCATTAAGTCCACCACCGGCACTTGGATGTCCAGTCCGCTACCCTTTTTGAAGCGGTGAACACGACCGACCTCAAAGGTTGATACTAACCCAGGTTCCCCTTTCTGAATTAGGCAGGATTTGGCTGTCGTTCCTCCCATATCAAAGCAGAAAATGTCTTTAACATTAAACATCCTACCAAAGTATACGCCAGAAATCACTGCTGCCGTCGGTCCTGACTCGATAACCCGTACCGGAAACTCCTTGGCTGTATCAGCCGAAGTGATGCTGCCACTGGACAGCATGATAAAAAGATTGCCTGTAGAGCCTAAGGATTCCAAGCGGCCAGACAGCTTAGCCAAGTAACTGCCAGTAAGAGGCTTCACATAGGCGTTGGTCGCCGTAGTGCTCGTTCTCTCAAATTCCCTGATTTGAGGCAGAACCTCATAAGAAATCGAGAGGGAGAGGTCAGGAGCTTCTTTTAGAACAATATCCCTTATCATCAATTCATGAACCGGATTCTCGAAAGAATTTAGCAGACACACCGCTAATGACTCGATACCCATATCAAGTAACTTATGTAAAACCCTCTTCACCTCTTTAGAGTCAAGCTTCTTCAATATACGCCCATCGCTGGCTATTCTCTCATCCACTTCTAAACGAAGAGGTCTAGGGACGAGGGGCTCGGGATAGACAGCAAAGATATCATAGGTGTCATATCGCTTTTCCCTACCCAGCTCCAATACGTCTCTAAAACCTTTGGTGGTGATTAGCCCGGTCTTGGCCCCCTTTCTCTCAATGATAGCATTGATGACCAAGGTTGTGCCGTGTATCACCTCATCTAGTTGCTCAACAAAGCCGGGGGTCTTGGTTAGCATCGCCTTGATGCCTTCTTCCACAGCATCAGATGGGTCTTTAGGAGTGGTCAGGCACTTATTAATCTGAATTGCCCCGGTTTCATCATTTAGCAGGACAAAATCGGTGAAAGTCCCCCCAATATCGCATCCCAGCCGATAAACTCGTTTGTTCATTTCTCTTTCCTGTCCTCCTCAATAATAGCGGAAAATATACTCTCTCATTTTAGATAGCCAGTAAAGCCTTGCATTTCTCAATTAGCAGGGGTAGAGCTTGCCTATAATCGCCAACTACCCCAAAATCGGCTTCCTTAAATATGTGAGCCTCAGGGTCTTTATTTATGGCCACAATGCACTTTGAGCCTGAGCACCCCGCCATGTGCTGTATGGCGCCGGAAATACCAACAGCAATATAGAGGTTAGGGTTCACTATATGCCCGGTTTGTCCAATCTCTATACTAATCGGCATCCAGCCCTCATCACAGGGGACTCGGCTTACTCCTATAGTGCCACTGAGAACTTGCGCCAGCTCTTGCAGTAGCTGAAAGCCTTCGCTGCCACCAATCCCACCACCCCCAGCGACAATAACCTTGGCTTCCTCAAGTTTTATCCCTTTAACCTCTTCCTTGACCGTCTCCAAGAGCTTACCCTTAATCATTGAGTCATCGACATCAATGCTAAGCGGTGCAATCTCGCCCTTCCTGGAAGTATCTGGCTCAGCTGGAGCTACTACTCGGGGTCTCATAGTGACTACCTGGGGCTGATAATCGGCGGAAATCCACACCGCCGTAGCATTTCCCCCATAAACCGGCTTGGTCTGAAGCAGTAATCTGGCCTCAATTGCCAGCTCAACGCAGTCCATACAGATAGTTGCTCCCAGCCTAGCAGCCAATCTAGGGGCAATGTCACGCCCCATATCAGTCTGACCAAGGAGAATGATTGAGGGGGCTGTTTGTCGGCAGACTTTAACCATTATAGCTGCATAGCGCTCGGGGTTTGATTCAGGGAAGGGAACACCATCAACAGTGTAGACCCTGTCAGCACCGAGGAAGATAGCCTCTTGGGCTATCTCTTCGATATTTTTGCCGATGAGCAGGACGCTCAATGGCTGATTAAGGTTATCACCCAGTCTCCTGCCGGTATTGATTAATTCCTTGGTAACGGTAGTAATCTTACCCTCCACCACCTCACCACAGATTAATACGCCTTGATTGTCCGCCATTGCTATCTCCTATATCACCTTTGCTTCCCTCAGTCTGGTAGCCAGTTTAACCGATGCTTCAGCTGTATCCTTCCCCTGGATAATCTCACTTTTTCTCTGCCGTGCTGGAATGAAAAGCTTGACCAGTTTTCTTCGTGTTGCGCTAGCTCCAACCTGAGACGGATCAACCCCGATGTCACCAGCACTCCAGACCGGGACTTGCTTTCGCGCCGCGTCAATAATCCCCCACCCTGATGGTAGCCGAGGTTGCCCAACCTCGTTGCTCACTGTTACCACTGCTGGCGTGGGGATAGCCAATACTTGATAGCCGTCAAGGGTTACCCGTTTTACCCTCAATTCCCCACCGTCAACATCCACTGCCTCAGCCAAGGTTACCAAGGGCAAACCCAGATTGTCAGCAATTATTGAGCCCACCAGACCCTCATCCCAGTCAGCCGCCTGCCGACCACACAACACCAGTTCATAGTCCCCGATTTTCTGTATTGCCTTAGTCAGGATATAAGCTATAGCGAAGCTGTCTGAACCCTCAAATACCTCATCAGCCAGGATAACACCTTCGTCAGCCCCCATGGCTAGAGCATGCTTAACCATACTGGCAACAGCGGCGCTGCCAACAGTTCCTACCGTTATCTTACCTCCGTGTTTATCCTTCAGCCTCAGTGCCAATTCAACCGCCTGTACATCATAGGGGTTTATCACTGGCAGTATGCCTTCTGGTGGTATAACTCGCTTAGACTCAGCATCCAGCCTGAATTTTTCCGGTAGTATCTCCGGGTCGAGTATCTGCTTAATACAGACTATAGTATTCATCTTTATCCTTTTCTATCCATACTGGTAACATATACCAAATCCAGCCCGGGGTAGGTCCCATTCCACAGCTCCCTTATCACATACAATCAGGCAACTACCACATTCCAGGCAACCCTCATAGGAAAAGGTAACGTGTTCCTCCATGAGCTTAAAGCAGTCAGCTGGGCAGGCATAAAGACAATGATGAATATCACATGTCTGGCAAATGCTGGTATTGATTTTAATGTGGACGTCTTTATCTATATAGTACTTATTGACTGCCAGCTTATCTTCGACGCTGATAGGGTTCATATTGCCTCCTTCCCCTGCATCAGGTCACGAGCCATCTGCCACAGCGAAATTTTACCCCTCTTTGATTCCCTGAGAAGCTGCCATATCCTCTTTCTCGGCTTGCCATCACTGGTGAAGAGCCTCTCTGCCAAATTACAGGCTAACTCAGGATAAGTAGTATAGATTCGTGGATTTTCCAGAAAACGAGGCGCTTTGCTAAAGGTTTTCAGGTCTTTGAGGACAAAGTTTTGCTCCAGTAGCTCCTGATAGTAGGCGAGAGACCTAGCGGAAAAGTCCCCTTTTTGTTTCGCCCTCATTACTGTCTCGGCAGCAGCCACACCTGAAGCAACAGCGAAGTTAGCCCCCTCCAAGATTAAACCAGTGCCAACAACAAAAGCAGCGGCATCACCAGCCGCCAGAAATCCATCAGTGTACAGCCTGGGCATCATATTTATCCCCGAGACCGGTATCAGGTGGGCTGAGTACTCTACGAGCTTGCCCCCATCCAGCAGGCTGGCTACAGCGGGATGTCTCTTGAAATCCTCAAGCAAGTCGTTAGCCTTGACCTGCTTCTCTGCCAAGGCGTTTAGCTGGACTACAATGCCTACTGAGAGGCTGTCTTTATTGGCATAAATAAAACCACCGCCAGGTAAGCCTCGGGTACAGGAACCAATAAGCTCCCAGGCTATACCCTCGTCACCACTTAAATTGAACCGCTGCTCAATGGTGTCTCTGGGTAAAGCGGTTACCTCTTTTACTCCCTGTTTTACATCTTGTGGTTTAAACTCACCCCTCAGCCCAGCCTTCTGAGCCAAGATGGAGTTTACCCCGTCACAAGCGATAATCACTCTGGCTGGTAGCTCATCACCACCCGCCTTTATTCCCACCACCTGATTTCCCTTCCAGAGGAGGTCATCAGCCTGAAATCCAGTAGCCACGATGGCTCCTGCCTGCCCAACCTTCATCGCAAACCACTGGTCAAACTTAGAGCGCAAGACAGTAAAGCCATTATATGGGGGCTGACTAAACTTTGGGGTGGTAAATTCAATAGAGAGGCAATCCTCGTCAGTAAGGAACGAGAGTTTATGGGAAGCCACATATCTCTCAATGGGGGCTTCTGCCCAGAAATCAGGGATTAGCTCAGCCAAGGTTGGTCCAAAGAACGCACCGCCCCACATATTCTTTGCCCCGGCAAATTTTCCCCTCTCCACCACCAATACTTCCAAGCCAGCCTTCGCCAAAGTGTAACCACAGGCACAACCTGCGGGACCCGCTCCGACTACTATGGCATCAAAACTTTGTTTCATACCTATAGCTAATCTCCCTAAGCAAAAGCAGCCATCTCCAAAAGCTGCCGTCCGATAGTCAACTGGTGTATTTGAGCGGTGCCGCCAAGTATTGTCGCTACTATCGCATCCTGATAGTGGTGCCCTACAGGATAGTCATCAATGGTGCCAAAGGAACCGTGAATCTTAACCGCCTGTGATGTTACCCAAAGAGCGGCCTCGGTAGCAAAATACTTGGCATAGGACATCTCCTTAATATGGCGAATGCCACGGCTCTTCATGTCAGCCACACGGTAGGTAAGCCATCTAGCTGCCTCAATCCTGGTTGCCATATCAGCAATTACCCCCTGTATCAACTGGTGACCACCGATAGGCTTTCCGAACTGGATTCGCTCCTTAGCGTACTTTATTGAGGCATCAAGGCAACTCTGGGCGATACCAACGGTACCAGCAGCAAGGAAGAGACGGGCAGTGTCAATGCCCCTCAGCGCCTCCCTCAAGGCCAGTCCCGCTTCGCTAATTTGGTTCTCTAGGGGAAGTTCCATATCGGTAAATCGGATGTTGCCCTCACTGCCACCTCGCCAGCCTATCTTGCCAGTCACTGGGACACTAGAGAGACCGGGAGTACCCCGCTCCACAATAAAGCTGGCCAGCCCCTTGACCCCCAGACTTTTATCTGTCTGGGCGATAAATAAAATAAGGTCAGCTATCTCGCCATTGGTAATGAAGATTTTACTACCATTGATGACCCAACGGTCGCCCTTACGAACAGCAGTAGTCTCAATCATAGACGAATCACTACCAGCATTGGGCTCAACTACTGCCCCGGCGAGAACTTGGTCACCCCTAGATACCGAAGGCAGGTATTTCTGTTTCTGCTCCTCGCTGCCGGCATCTAGGAGGTTGGTTCCTGGCTGAATAGTACCACTGCTCGCCGCCTGGGTTACAGCTAAGCTGCCCCAGCAAAGTTGCTCCCAAATAATAGCCGAGGTAACATAATCAAGCCCCAGCCCTCCATACTCCTGGGGTATATGGGGGGCTAGCAGCCCCTGTGAGCCCATCTTTTTGATAATATCGCGGTCGAATTTCTCCTGCCGTTCATTCTCCTTGAGGTTGGGGATGATTTCCTGTTCAGCGAACTTCCGAGCCATATCCCGGAACATCAACTGTTCTTCAGTTAGTTCAAAATCCATTTCTTATGCCTCCGAAGGTTCAATTATTACTACCAACATCTTCATTTCTTTTCCACCAACTCAACAAGAACGCCGTGAGTCCCTCGGGGGTGAAGGAAGACAGCCATTCCCTCGGCACCCGGTCTCGGTTCGCCCAGAACATCCATCCCCTTAACCTTAAGCGATTCAACTTCGGCGTTGATATCATCCACATCGTAACAAATGTGATGGATACCCTCACCCCGCTTCTCCAGGAATTTCGCCATAACCCCCTCACTTCCAATAGGCTGCAACAGCTCAATTATAGCGTTACCAACCTCAACCAAGCTCACTTTGATAGTCCCCTCACCACCGATAATGGGGTCAGACGATTCAAGCCCGAAGACGGAGCGATAATAGTCCCTGGCTTCTTCAAGGTCCTTTACTGCCACACCGAGGTGGCTGATTCCTTTTATCATCTGTCGCCTCCCATGTGATAAAATTTCTTTTTTCAAGTATTAATAATGCTCATAGCTCTGGTTCTTGATAGGTGCCAAATACCTCTTTGAGGGTGTTAGTAATCTCGCCGACAGAGGCATAGGCCTCAACCGCTTCCACAAGGGGAGGGATGGTATTAGCGCCTTCGTCCTGAGCCGCTTCCTTTACCCGCTTGAGGGCTGCCTTAACTACCTGAGTATCCCTTTCTTTTCTAACCTTATTAAGATTAGCGATTTGCTCTTCTTCAGCCCTTGCCCTTTTCTCGGATTCGTAAGGGTCGGGCACCATCCGGTTGATATTAATTTCTAATTCACCCTCGCCGATAAACTTATTAACTCCAACAACAATCTTTTCTCCACTCTCTATAGCCCTTTGCTGTTCATAAGCGCTTTTGGCTATCTCTCTGTCCAGCCATCCTGACTCAATAACTGTCACTATGCCACCCATTTCGTCAATCTTTTTGATTATCTCCCAGCCAGCCTTCTCCAGTTCATCCGTCAAATATTCTACATAATAAGAACCAGCCAGGGGGTCAACAACATCGCATAGCCGAGCTTCAAACATTATAATTCGGGCTGCATCCTGTTCCAGTTGTATTGCCTCCATACTATGACCCAGCCCCAGAGCCTCATCAAATGGGGGATAGCAGGTAGGGATATATCCACTCAACGCCTCGGCAACACCGCCAATTACGCTGCGCACAAGGTTATTTAGAGGTCTCTGAACTGTGCAATTATCATGCCCCATCATGCAGCCGCCAACATCCCGGTAAATCATACTTCTGGGGTCTTTAGCACCAAACCTCTCTTCCATAATCTTGGCCCACATCCGGCGGGCTGCCCTGAGATAGGCTATCTCCTTGAACATCTCCAGGCTGCCACTGGAATCATTAAAGGTTATTCTAGCACCAAATTTATCAATATCCAGACCAGCATCTATACCTAGTTGGATATAGGCTATGCCCATAACAAGGTGGAAACCCAGAACCTGTTCCCGAGTGGCTCCTGCCTCACGGGGATGATGGCCATTGATGCTGACCGGGCGCAGGCCGGGCATTTCGGCAAACCCGAAGACAATGGTATCCCTTATTAGCCTCATCGCATGCTTGAGTGGGAAGATATGGGTCCCCCTGGATACGCATTCCTTTAAGATATCATTTTGCGGGGTGCAATTCAGCTTGCTAATAGGAATGTCTCTCTTTTTAGCTAGAGCAATATACATTGCCAGGATAACATTAGCCAGAGGGTTTATTGTCCAGGCCGAGTTAATCCTGTCCAGGCCAGCCTCCCCGACAAAGGGTTCATAAAGAACCTCAAAGTCTCTCAGGGTATCTATTGCCACCCCTGTCTTTCCCACCTCTCCCCTTGCTTCCGGGGCGTCAGAATCATACCCACACTGAGTGGGTAGGTCGAATGCCAGATTTATCCCCGGGACCCGTCCGTGAGCAATCATGAATTTATAGTAGTCTCTGGTATCCTCGGCGGTTCCATACCCCGAATATCGCCCGGCTCTTACCAGACCGCCACCGGCAGAGGCATGACCACCACCTACGGCTGGTTCTGCCCCAGGGGGTAAGCTAGCATATTTGCCAGCGGTAAATGGATATTGCCCGGGGAAGCCAACATCCCTCAAGAAGTCATGGTCTTTCACATCCAGAGGCGTGTAAAATTTTTGCGGACTTTCAGTTACCCCAAACCTAGCTAGCTGCTTTTTAAGTACCTTTTCTTCCCATTCATCTCTCCGCTTTTCTATTTCCTCCAGCGTTTTTTTGTCAATCATTTCTACCCCCTCCTTCTAAATTTTCATCGTTCCCTTTTCCATGAATCGCAGGTGGAAATCAAAGGCTTTGCTTAATATGTGCGGTTCGTGTCCACCTTTAGCCTCTGCCTCATGGAAATAATCCCACAAGAGTGGCTTATAGTCGGGATGGGCACACTTTTCTATTATCTCTGCAGCCCGCTCTCTGGGGTCTAAACCCCTGAGGTCGGCCAAACCCTGTTCAGTCGCAATCACACTTACCTCATGCTCGGTATGGTCAACATGGGAAACCATGGGCACAATAGTGGAAATATTACCCCTCCTAGCTATAGACGGTCCCATAAATATGGAGAGATAACCATTTCTGGAATACTCCAGTGAGCCCGATGGACCAGCCACAATGCGTGTCCCCATAAGGTGACTACTGTTCACATGACCATATATATCCATTTCCACGGCGCCATTGAGGGCGATTACTCCCAGTCTCCCAATAACTTCAGGGCTATTGATTACATCTAAAGGCCGCAGAATTACCCTTTCTTTATACTTCTTGATATCCTTCACAAATCGTTGCATGGCTTCTTCGGTGAAAAAGCACCCGCACCCGGAGACAAATTTTATTTTCCCGCTGTCAATAAGGTCAAGCACAGCATCATCCAGTAAAGATGAGCTCACCTCTAAATTCTCAAACCTTGACTGGGCAAGTTCACTCAGGACAGCGCCTCCCAGTGCCCCCAGTCCTGTCTGCAGGGGCAGGAGGTTCTCCGGTAATCTCCCCTTATCTACCTCTCGTTCGAAAAAGCTAACTATGTTTTTACCTACCTGCCGGCTGACATCATCTATGGCAGGTCTCTGGGGGAGCTTACTTCTCTTATCGGAAATAATAATCCCCTTGATTTTCTCTGGACTAATTTGAATATAGGGGGTACCAGCCCTGTCGCGGGGGGTGTTTAGCGGGATGGCCTTTCTTTTAGGGGGAGAATCTAAAACATAGATATCATGGATACCGGTTAGTTCCAGGGGCAGGTTCAAGTTAATCTCAATTATAACCTTCTCCGCATATTGTATAAGAGTAGGCAGGTCAGAAACAAGAAGGGAAGGAACGATAAACCCCTCATCGGTTATCTCTATTGCCTCCAGAACCACAAGGTCGGGCCTACCTATGGTACCACTTCTTACCTGATGAGCAAGCCAGATGGAGCCCATGTCTGAATAGTGAATCTCTCCGCTATTGGCTGCCTTAGCCAGAGTCGGGTTTGACTGGTGGTCAAGCCGCCTGTTGATAACTCCCAGCTCGGCTAATTTTCCGTCAATGTCAGGGCTCATTGGTGCCGCTGACCAGAGGTCAATCTTAAATTTCTCACCATTCTCTGCCCGCTTGGCCAGGGCTTCAAAAAAAGAAACGGGGCAAGCCACTCCAGATGGTGTCCCAGTAGTACCAATCCGCATCCCGTCTTCCACAAAGCTGGCTGCTTTTTCAGCGGTTAAAACTCTTTCCCTGAGAGGTTCAAACTTAATCCTTTCCTTTACTTGCTCTTCCATTTCCTTCCCTCCTCAGCTACTTCCCAGTGCCTGTTTAGCCAGGGTAGTCACCTCTTTGGCTGTTCTGGCTACCGGGATCCCTGCCTTTTCCAGGGCATTTACCTTGGAATCATACGACCCCCTGCCTCCGGTAATGATAGCTCCGGCATGTCCCATAGTTTTCCCGGGAGGGGCTGTTCTGCCTCCTATAATTGCTACTACTGGCTTTGAAACTTCGCTCTGTATATATTCTGCTGCCTGTTCCTCACTTGTCCTCCCAATCTCTCCAATGAGCACAATCACCCTCGTCTCCGGGTCTGCTTCATATAACTTGAGGATGTCAATAAAGCTGACGCCGGTGATAGGGTCACCTCCCAGTCCCAGAGCAGTGGTCTCACCCAGCCCGGCTTTGGTAATATAATCGGCAACCTGGTAGGAAAAGGTTCCACTGCGAGATACTATGCCCACCGGACCTTTGCGATAGACATGGCCGGGAAAGTAACCAATAGAGCACTCATCAGCGCTAATTATTCCCGGAGAATTGGGTCCTAGCAGAACCGTGTCCGATTGCCTTAACGCTTGATGCACCATCATCATATCCTTAACCGGCATACGCTCTACAGCAACTACAACCAGTTTAATTCCAACTTCTAAAGCCTCAAAGATTGCTTCTTTAACAAAGGGGGGAGGAACGAAGGTAATTGTGGCATCAGCGGGATGATATTTCACTGCCTCTCGCACTGTATCATAAACAGGGATACCGTTTAACTCGGTTCCACCCTTGCCCGGGGTGACTCCGGCTACCACCTTTGTTCCATACTCAGTCATCTGCCCGGTAGCAAATGCGCCTAATTTGCCTGTAATTCCTTGAGAAATTACCCTTGTATCCTTATTTATCAGAATGCTCACTTTGCCTTACCTCCTAGCTCCATGGCTTTATGCACTGCATCCTCAACCTCTGCTTCTTGATACAGGTGGGGAGACTTACAGGCTGATAACACCTTCATCCCTTCTTCGGCGAAACGACCATGGAGCGTGGCTACAATAGGAACATGCAAGCTATTTTCCTTCTCCATTTCACCAATGGCTTCGACAATGCCGTTGGCAATGACATCGCACCTTGGCCCGCCGGCAAATATGTAAATTAGTAACGCTGTCACCCTCGGGTTTTCCAGGACAATACCAATGCCATTTTTAATTGTAACTACCTGTGTTGCCTGTCCGCCTAAATCCAGGAAATTAGCCGGACTAGCGCCCTCCTGATGAAGATAATCCATTGCTGACATAGTAAGGCCGGCACCGTTGCTTATTATCCCGATGTTTCCATCTAGGGGCACATAACTGAGGGTAAGATCAGCCGCCCGCTCCTCAACTGTTCTGGCTGGCCGCTTGGGCATTTCAGGCTGACGGTAGAGTCCGCTATTATCAATATTAAACTTAGCATCAGCCGCTAGAATGTTGCCATCGGCTGTTACCACCAAGGGATTAATCTCAATAAGTTCCCCGTCCTTATCCCAGTATGTCTGATAAAGCCTCTTGGCGATACTGGTAATACCATTGTGTAATTCCTTAGGGACCCCCGCCTCCTTCAGCTCGCTTTTAATTTGGTAGCCGAACAGTCCGTATCTGGGGTCAATTAGGACTTTCCTAATGGCATCAGGTTTTTGCGCTGATAATTCCTCAATTTCTACCCCTCCCTCAGCGCTGAACATTAAAAGGGGACAGCCTAAATCAGGGTCGGTTATGATACCGAGATAATATTCCTGCTTTATATCAAGCGCCCTTTCTACCAGTATTTTTTCCACCGGCTCACCCTTTATCTTCATCCTGAACAATTTCCCGGCCATTTCATAGGCTTCTTTTTCTGATTTTGGAAATTTTATACCACCGGCTTTGCCTCTACCTCCCGCCAGGACCTGAGATTTCAATGCCACATTTCCGCCCAGTTCACTATATGCCTTTCTTACCGCCTGTGGTGTCTCAGCCACAATCCCTTCTGGAATTGGGACCCCGCCTTTTTTGAAGAATTCCTTGGCTTCAAACTCAAATAACTTCATGTTAACCCTCCGCTAGTTATCACATATAGTAGGGTGTTTCAGCCTATATAGTAGAGTAGGCTATGTTTTCAATCGCCTTTCTTCTTTATGATTTGACATTCTGGCGAATATAATCGGCTACTTCTCTTATAGTTGTTCCAAGAGTAAAGACTGCAACTACACCATGCTCTTTTAGAAAGGGTACGTCCTCCTCTGGGATAGTTCCCCCAGCAATGATTAAGACCTTATCCAGGCCCTTTTTCTTAGCTAACTCAACTACTCGAGGAAGGAGGGTCTTTTGCGCCCCAGAAAGTATGCTCAGACCGATTACATCTACCTTCTCATTGACCGCCCTGTCCACTATTTCTTCCGGGGTTTTCCGCAGCCCGGTATAAATTACATCCATTCCCTCGTCTCTCAAGCCCAAGGTTAAAATCCTGGCTCCCCGGTTATGACCATCCAATCCTGGCTTAGCGACAAGAACCTTTATTTTTCTCTCACTTGTCATGATATCACCTCAATCCTTCCAAGCTGATTTTGCCTTGAGGGCGGCAAGGACTTTTTCTGGTGTTACTGGCAAGTCGTTTATTCGTACTCCCACGGCATCATAGATAGCGTTGGCTATGGCTGGGGCTATGCCAACTAAGCCTGGCTCAGCAACGCCCTTAGCTCCAAACGGACCTTTGGGGTCGGGTTTATTAATAATTATTATCTCAGTCTCTGGCATATCAAGGGTTCCTGGCATCTTATAGGTGGTAAAGTTATCACTTTCTACCACCCCGGTATCTTTATTAATGACATAATCCTCAGTTAGGCCATAACCTATGCCTTGCTGGATTCCACCCTCACACTGCCCCTCTACCGTCATCGGGTTTATTGCCGTGCCACAGTCCTGAGAACTTATGAACTTTATTACCTTTACCTCCCCAGTCTCAGTATCTACCTCTACCTCAGCGAAGTAGGCTGCGGTGGGTGGAGAATTCCACCTGGACTCGAACGAGCATTTTCCAGATATAGTCTGACACTCCCCCTTGAAATTATAGATAGCATCAAAAGCTAACTCAGCAACCGAGATGCTCTTCTTCGGGTCTCTCTTAACAAAGACTAATCTATTCTTAATATCCAGTTCATCAGGCGAGACCCCCAGCTTTTTAGCTGCCCGCTCCAGGAGTTGGCCTTTAGCCTCTCTGGCTGCCATTAGAACTGCATTTCCGGTAACATAGGTGGACCGGCTGGCATGAGAGCCAAGGTCAAACATGGTAGCATCGGTGCTCCCGGTGACTATATTGATGTCTTCAGCACTAATTCCAAGCTCTTCAGCAGCAATTTGTGACAGTGTGCCCCAGATATGTGTGCCCGGCGAGCCCGGGTTGACTATCAGACTGGCTGAGCCGTCTTCATTAAGCTTTATGATGGCACCACTGTGCTCCAAGAGTAATGGGTGGGCACCGCTACAGTGCATCATAGCCGCCATGCCAACACCCCGTCTCACTGTCCCCTCCCTTTTCTTGCCCCGTTTCTCCTCCCAGCCTATCCTTTCGGCACCTACCCTGATGCACTCCTCCTCAAAACTGCTTTCAGTAGGAAGCCCCATATTGGACGGCTCACCAGCGTATTTGATGTTCTTCAACCTGAGTTCCAGCGGGTCCATTCCCAGCTTTTCGGCAGCTATGTCCATCACTTGCTCTGTGGCCCAGCTTACCGCCGGGTTGCCAAAACCGCGCATTGCCCCTGACAGCGTAGTATTAGTATATACAACATCACACGCCCCATTAGTATTGGGACAGCGGTAGTGCCCTAGAGCCCAGAGGAGGGTGATGCCACCTGCCAGTTGAGCCCGGCTTAAATAACCCCCAGCCCAGGTCGTAGTGTGTACGGTAAAGGCATTAAGTGTGCCATCCTTCTTAAACCCCATTTTTACGGTGAAATAATGCGGCGTTCTGGTATCAATACAAGTGAAATCTTCCTCCTTGGTGTACACCAGCTTTACTGGCTTGGCCGCCTTCATCGCCAGGGCAATACAAATAGGTTCATTATGGCAGCTGAGCCGAATGCCAAAACTACCACCAACAAAGGGGCTGATAACGTTTATCTTCCCCACCGGTTTATTGAACATTTTTCCCAGCTCTCGGCGGAAGGGATGAGCTAGCTGACATGGGCTATAGCAGGTTATTTTGCCGTTAGCATCAATGCTAGCCACGCAGGCTGCGGTCTCAAGGTGAGCCCCTACCTGCTTTGAGGCAAAGAAGTTCTCCTCCACCACGACATCAGATTCGGCAAAGCCCTTTTCCACATCCCCTTTAACCAAAAAAGGTGGAGGGGTAAGATGTACAGCAATATTATTCTCGGCGTAATCGTGCACCAGGGAGGCACCGGGCTTCATAGCTTTCCAGGGGTCGAGGACAAAAGGCAGTTCCTCATACTCTACTTCAATTAAATCCAGTGCTTCATCAGCCGTCTTCTCATCTACCGCCGCCACAGCAGCTATGGGGTCGCCAACATAGCGTGCTTTATCAGCTAGAATATACTCATCGGCATGCTGTATGCTTCCACTGGGAGTCATGGGCAGGTCACGGAATGAGCGAGTCCACAGTATTTTGGGCGTGTCATCCACCGTGATTACGGCTTCAACCCCGGGGAGCTTCTCTGCTTTGGACCTGTCTATTTTCTTAATTGTAGCGTGGGGATAGGGACTGTGGAGTACCCTTCCTATCAGCATCCCTGGTAGCTTTAAGTCTACTGTATATCTGGCAGCTCCAGTAGCCTTGGCAACGGCATCCACCTGGGTAATGCGCTTTCCTACTACCGAGAATTCCTCAGTCATGCTAGCTGCCTCCTTTCCTCATCTCTTCTGCGGCAACCAGTACCGCATCGATTATTTTCACATAGCCAGTGCATCGGCATAAGTTGCCTGCCAGAGCCTTCTTCACTTCTCCCCGGGTAGGGTTGGGGTTCTCATCTAACAAAGTTTTGGCAGTTAGAATCATCCCCGGGGTACAAAATCCGCACTGTATGGAACCATTATCTATGAATGCTTTCTGAATTGGATGCAAGTCATTACCTTTAGCCAGCCCCTCTATGGTAAGGATATTCTTTTCTCTGGCTGTTATGGCCAGGGTTAAGCACGAAAGCACCGGTTTACCCTCAATCAAAACGGTGCAGGCTCCACACTCACCAGCTCCACAACTGATCTTCGTTCCGGTAATGTCCAGTTTGTCTCTTAAAACCTCAACCAGTGTCATCTGTGGCTCTATCGGTATTTCATATGACCTGCCGTTTACGATGAATTTTACTGTTTGCTCTGCCATCATACTCCTCCTGTGCTATGCCTTTGCCCTTGTCAGTGCCTTTTTTACTGCCCGTCTCACTAACACCCTGACCATTTCCCTGCGGTATTCGATAGTTGAGCGCAGGTCAGTAATTGGTTTTGCCTTCCCGGCAGCTAACTGGGCTACCTCTTCTACTACCTTCGGTTCAAGCGTGCTGCTCCTTAATGCTTCTTCTGCCTGGGTAGCCCGGATCACAGTGGGGGCAACTGAACCGAGGACTATCCTGGCCTCCCGGCAGGTATTGTCGGTAACTGTCAAGCTTACCGCAACATTGACCTTGGCGATATCAGCTGCTGTTCTCACCAGCTTAAAAAATGCCCCGCCTGTTTGCGGGGCGGGACTTGGCAACATTACCTCGGTAACTATTTCGCCTGGCTCTAGAACAGTTTGGTTTACGCCAACAAAGAAGTCTTCGACAGGTATAGTCCTTTCACCAGCCGGGCCAGCTATTCTCAACTTAGCACCTAAGGCGTACAGGGCAGTGGCTATATCTGATGCTGGCGTAGCTACACAAAGGTTGCCGACGGCAGTGCCCATGGTCTTCACCTGAACTGAAGCTATTTGGCTGGCAGCTTCATTTAGAACAGTATAGTCATTCTTAACTATGGGTGAAAGCTCTATGGAGCGGATGGTAGCCAGGGCACCGAAGCTTAAGCCTGCTTCATCACTGTGGATATAATCTAACCCCGGAATACGCAAGATGCTCACCACATATTGTGGCTGGATTTGGCGTCGGCGCATCCTCGCTACCAAATCTACACCACCGGCGAGGAGCTTCGCCTTTGTGCCATACCTGCCGAGAATCTGCACTGCCTCCTTAATCGTAGTGGGCTCAAAGTAGTCAAAAGGCTTTAAAGGTCGTGTCATACTTGCACCTCCTCAAGGCAATTCCCTGTAAGTATGTTAATTTGGCTTGATCAAAGTACTGGACGCTGTTGCTGCTGATACCTTACTAGCTGCTTTCGCCCGGCTTCTCTTCAGGAGTCTCGGCCGCCTTTGCCTCAGCCGACTCAACTGCCTTTTTCTCAGGGGCTTTGGCTTCTGGCTTCGGCCGTTTGAAAAAAGCCTTAATCTTGTCTAGCACTGTCATCGTTGACCTCCCATATCCCTGCCAGCGTCGCTATTCTGCTAGAGAGGACACTCCTTTCTTAATGAGTGGCATCCCTGGCAGAGCCCGCCTACATCCTATTTTCAATATCACTTTGCCTTATAATCCCAGTGGTGCTTCTTCTCCCTCATCGTGATGGGTTCCTCACCAACATCATCTCCAATCTGGATGCTGATGGTTACCGGGTTGGTTATGCCGGTGAGCTCTGCCTTGTCCATCCGAATATCAAACTTGCCATTCTTCCAGTTGATGGTCATGTGCTTGATGTTGCCCTCGTCGCCTTTGAGACGCTGATAGTGCCATCTGTCGCCTTTCTTTCCCTTCTGCTCCATGGTGATAGTCTCAGAAAGTGGTCCCACAGTGACGATGACATCCTCAGAGATGTCCACACCATTGCCATTAACTAGGTCGAGCTCAAGCTTCCCCTGCACACGAACCTTGTCATCATCTGCCTTCTTCTTGAAATCGACTTTGGCATGGTCGATAGTGAAGCTAGACATAGACGTAGTTGGCTGGTAAGGTGCTTCCAACCAAGGCTTGAAAAGCACATTGTCGCTGACAGCATCACCCGCACCTTCGGGATTTGAGCTATGGGTTGGCCCACTGGCATCGCCCCACCAGTTGTAGGTGGCGTCAACTGTTGCTGTTGCCGTATTCTTGACACCGAATGTATTTCCTTGAATAGAGTTGAACTGGATGAGAACTGTATCGACCTGGTCGACCTTGGATTCAACTATGATTCCCCCTGTTTGGGATATCTCATTTCCTTCAACGGTTATGTAGCTGGCACGGACCCGGACACCAACTCCGGTGGTGTCACGTATGATGTTGTCGATGATTTTGCCGCCTTTAGCGGCCCAATCATAATCACCAAATTTAATCCCAGCGGTATTGATGTGGTAGATCAAATTCTCCCTTATTTCAACGTCGAGGTCTCCGTAGCCATCGTTATAGACAAATATTCCACCGTGCGATGGTCCCACGCCCAGACCCGTATACCACCCGATGTCGTGTATTTCATTACACCGAATTACGCAGTCCCGTGTTGGCTTGTTTCCATCTTCTGCAAAGTTAAGCCCATCACCCCCGGTGTCAAAAACATGGTTGTACTCATAAACGCCCTCAACAGCTCCTTTGAGTTGCACACCCTCGTCCTTGCTTGAGTCATGAATGATGTTGTACTTGACTGACGGACGATTAATATATCTTGCCTGAGGGAGGTCGCCTGAAAAAACCAGGTCACCAGTGCCAGACCGGATTTCGAGTCCATTGATGACAACATCATCTGCAAAGATTCTGATGATATTCTTCAATGTACCATCACCATCAATCGCAGCCTCTGATGGGGACCCAGCAGTCCGGGCGTTGCTATATGTGGGCCGTGGGTCTACATCAGCCTGCGGACCCTGAAGAATCAGGCCATCCTTGTCGATGACAATGGTTGAGGTCGGATAGTATATTCCCGCCACCACATTGACCGTGCCACCTTCGGCAACAGTATTAATACCCTTCTGGATAGTGGCGAAAGGTGTCTCTAGGGTTCCAGCATTGTTGTCATCTCCTGTGGTAGCCACCCAGACCTCACTGGCCGCTGCCCCCGCCGGCACCGCCATCACCAAGCTGAAGCTCATCACCAGCACCAAGGCAAATAGGATACTAAGGATTTCCTTTTTCATAATTATCCTTTCCTAATTTTTATTCCTCCACCACTAGCCTGATAGCTCATTAGCTTTTACCAATCCTAAACATTTTCGTGCCACACACCGGACATACACCCTGGGTTGCCGGCTTACCATTCTTCATGGTTATGGCCTTAGCATCCTTCATTTCCCTCTTGGTCCGGCATTTCATACAGTATGCTTGCACTTTTATTTACCTCCTCTATTTATTTGTCCGTCTCGGTGATAATAAAACAGAAAGGGCTCAGCGACCCAAAGTGGGTAGGCTTGAGCCCTCTTCTTGACTTATCTTCAGGATTAGTTTAGAATGGGAGCAGTTAAACAAAGCTATCCTCATTCCCAGAAAGACCTGTTGCCGCAGGTCTTTTTCTCATTTTGGCTCTTTTTCCTCTCTCTCAACCTTCTCCTCAGGTTTCCAAGTATGTCCACACCTCCGGCAGACAAACTCCTTCAAG
>Ga0257143_1000003_pt1 | contig 20063 bp, 30 predicted proteins | sample saktaT_12_FD_194406 | JGI IMG/M metagenome (GOLD analysis project Ga0257143, IMG submission 194406) | Metatranscriptome of saline water microbial communities from Sakinaw Lake, British Columbia, Canada - sak_2011_1_27_50m (Metagenome... | ecosystem: Environmental > Aquatic > Non-marine Saline...
CGGGTCAGTTCAAATCATGCAGATGAAAGAATGACGGGGACGTGGGTAGCACAGATTAATCCGTGCTACCCAGCATGTCATCAACGCAGGGTGTAAGTTTTTTACTCAGATGCCAGCCACCGCTTGCAATGGACGCAGAATACTGCTCCTGGCTGATTTGAGCCTCCGCAATAGGGGCACTTCAGTTGTTGGGCGATGGCTTCTTTTTCCTTTTTGTGCCAGCCTCTCTTATCCAGCTCCTGCCAGCCTTTAGTTGTTACCTCGACTGCCCCGTTACGATGCAAGTCGATATAGTCGGCGTTGCCAATGGAGTTGCAGCAAATACGGGCATAATCGGAGGACATTCCAACTTTACTGGCTACTATTGATATGGTACTTTTACCTCCTCGGCCGGCTACGCTCTTGAGGATTGCTAGCTCAGTACCACTTAGCATTTTTATCTCCTTTCAAAAGATTGAATTCACCTTTCGCTATTCTCCACTGTGGGAACTGACCCTGCCGATAGGTTTTGCTTGTCAGCAGTCCCTGAACAACGCAACTTTTGTAGGCTCAAGGCCAGTATATTGTTGTGGCAGGTTCTCATAAATCTATTGGGATCGACTTCGCAGGGCAGGGCAATTTCTTCATAGTATTTCTCATCTCCAGCCTTGGCGGAGAGGACAACCCTGTCTCCAGCTATGCTTAGGGCGATGTCTTCCTCGCTCACACCTAAACCAGAAAGATCGGCAACAATATCAATTCTGTCTTCCTCATCAAATATATCCACTCGTGTTGCCCTTTGGTCCATCTCTTTTATCACCGGCTGAGAGATGAGCCACCAGCTAAACATAACTACCTCACCGGTTTCACCGTCTACCCTGGATCTCTCAAATACAAGCAGGGGAGAACCGATGACCTTCTCGGCGGTGGGATTAATAACCCCTTTTATCCTCAGCAGTACGTCCATATGAGTGGGTGCATCTATCAGGTCAACCAGCTCGATAATAGTGGCGTGCCGGTTCTGCCATAGGTAGCTCACTAACTTCTGGCTGTAGGGATCCAGTTGCTCCAGGACACTATCCAGCATTTCCTGGTTAATTTTAAGTAATGTCCGCCCGTAGAGTTCCTTTCTCCAAGCCTCCATCTCGGGCATGATAGTCCAGGCTTTTGATAATCTGTGCTTTACTGGACTCTGGTAGCCTATGGCAATCATATCCTTTACTCTACCGGCGATATACCTTTGCTGCTCTACACTGATTCCCTTTATGCTGCTTAGAGGTACTTCCCAGATAGTATGTGTGGGAACGCTGAAGATAAGCCTCCTATTAGTAAGATAGAACTGCCCCAGTTTCCAGACGGGTCGAACGTTATCTTTGTAGCCACCCTGACTGTGCAGGATGACATATTCATCACCGGCGAGGTTCGGTTTCAGGGCTCTTCCAGTTCTTCCGACCAATTCCCTGGTGCCGCCGTCATCATACCTGCTTTTAAGAGGTGACATACTCTGCCCCTCGTTTCTGTTGTTTTGTTTGCCGATACAACACCTTAACCTGCTTTTCCAGGGCTTCAGTTCTTGTTTTGATTGCAGTGCTGTCTCCGCTGGCGAGAGCGGTCTGCACCCCCAGTACTGCCTTCTCCACCTCGTCTATCAGTTCCAGATTCGCCATTACATCGGCTTCGCCAATAGTCTGCCGGGCAGCCCGTACCATATTATCGGCCTTGATGTTGATTTCCACTTCCTCTCGACGCTTCTGGTCATCCTTTGAAAATCTTTTAGCTTGTTCAACCATATGGGCTATCTCTTCTTCGGGCAGTCCATAGAAACGAGGGCTGACCCTCATTTTTTGCAAGCTATCGCCATAAAGATCATTAGCCGACACCTGGAGGATACCATTAGCATCAATATCGAAGGCTACCTCAACGCGGGCTTCTCCACGCGGCATGGGAGATATACCGGACAATTCAAATCTATCCAGGGTAATGTTATCTACAACCATATCCCGTTCACCCTGCAATACATGAATATCCAGAGAGGTTTGATTATCGGCGGCGTTGGTAAATACCTGCCCCTGAGATGTTGGAATAGGAGTATTCCGCTGAATAATCCTGGTAAAGAGCCCACCCTGGGTTTCAATACCTAGAGGCAGGGGGGTAACGTTTATTAGCACCTTCCCCTGTATTTGCCCGGATAGAATGCCAGCCTGGATGGCTGCTCCCAGAGCCACCGCTTCGTCAGGCTGGATGTCCTGATAGGGTTCCCTGCCCAGGATTTTCATGCTGAGCTCTCTAACCGCAGGCATCCTGGTGGCTCCGCCTACCAGAATAAGGCGGTTAATATCTTCTGGTTTTAGCCCCGCATCAGCTAGCGCTTGCATAGTAGGGCCAATCATCTTTTGCCGCAAATCCCCGGTCAGCTCCACAAACTTTGCTCTGGTCAGGGTTATCTCCCAGTGCTGTGGGCTACCTTCGCCGGCGTTGATAAAGGGTATCCTTACAAGCGTACTCTCCGCATCGGTCAGTTCAATCTTAGCTTTTTCCGCCACTTCCTTGAGTCTCTGCCAGACCACCTTGTTCCTTCGCAGGTCAATCCCATATTGCTGTTGAAATTCCCCAGCCAGATAATCTACGATACGCTGGTCATAATCGTCTCCGCCTAACCAGGTATTGCCATTAACTGCCTTGACCTCAAATATACCGTCGCCAAGTTCCAGGATGGAGACATCAAAGGTACCTCCCCCCAGGTCCCAGACCAGAATGGTGTGAACATCTTCTATGTCCAAGCCATAGGCAAGAGCGGCGGCCGTTGGCTCGTCAATTATTCTCATAACCTTAATGCCGGCAATGGTAGCCGCATCTACAGTAGCCTGGCGTTGGCTGACATTGAAATAGGCAGGCACGCTGATAACCACCTGCTCTATCTTCTCACCAAGGTATTCTTCGGCATCGGTCTTTAGTTTATCAAGAATCATCGCCGAGATTTCTTCAGGGGTATATTCGTTATGGTCAACTTTTATCCAGTAATCAGAGCCCATGTGCCGCTTAATCTGCTGGATGAGCTCCTTTTCACTGGAGATGCTACTGAGGTCGAGGTAAGTCTGACGCCCCATATGTCTCTTTATGGAGAAGATGGTTCCATCCGGGTTGGCAACAGCCTGTTGCCGAGCGAGTTGACCCACCAGACGTCTGCCATTTCTGAGGTAGGCGACTACTGACGGGGTTAACCCGCTACCATCGTTACTGGGAATCACTACCGGACGGCCACCATCAAGGTAGGCCACCAGTGAGAAGGTAGTTCCCAGGTCAATACCAACTGCTTTCGGCACCTGTCATCTCCTTTCTTAACTTAGTACCACTGGTACTGGTTAATATTCTATGGAAATACTCCTAAATTGCTCCTTGCTAACATCATCGTTGGCTTTCTTTGCATCATCCACACTAGCTTCTTGCTCACCATCAGTAACTTTAGACTGGGCTATTGTCCCTTTTCTCCTGCTCCTGATATGAAGGTCTAGGTATTTGGTATCCTCCCCGGATTTAGCTGGAATGGAGTGCAGCCTAGTTTCCTGATTGGTCTCTGTTTCATCATCTTCCGGGTCGCCGTAAAGTGCCCTGAAGTCCATCTCCATGCCGGTGGAGTGTCTTATCTTTGAGCCCTCACCAGTGGAATGTATTATTCGTGTGTGTTTCTTCTTTGCCTTTTCTAATTTATCCCACTCCAAACCGGTAGAATGCCTAACCCTCGTCCCCTTACCAATAGAGGTTTTTAGCCCCATCTGTGCACCTTCCTTTGTCAATATGTTAATAGCTTATATCTATGCTGAACCCCTGAGTCAATGCCATTTCACACATTCTCTTTAACCGATAGCTATCTGAGGCGCCTGTTTCTTCAACCTGGGGTTGACCCAGCCACATCCACTGCATCCCTCTTCCAGTAGTTCCCCAACTGGCGTCTCTTTTCCACACTGGGGGCAGGTATCCATATCCTCCTCAACCGCACCCTGTTGGGCGATAATCTCCCTTAGAGCCCTCTCCCACTGCGGCAAATCGTCTCCGGAGAAGCAGGCTACCCTTTTCCCCTGTTCCGTTTCGTAGATTACATCAAGAACACTATCCTTCTTGAGCATTGTGCCAAGCTGCCTTATTTCTGCCGCTACCGCTGTAATCTCTCTTAGAGGAACCTCAAACAGCACCTTTTCTTCAAAGTCATGCCACCAGCATAATCTCCTGTTGGTAATGTACAAGTGACCGGCTCTCCATCTATCCATGGTGTTTGCTCCAGGCACGGGCAGCTCCATCATATGCCACATCTTGCCCCTATAGATGACTTCTTCGCCTTCGTCAAGAAACCTAGCTGCACTTTCGTCAAATACCGGTGGTGCTGGTATCTCCCGGGTAGTGAGGCCCAAAGAGGTCATCCCATCCTCAATAGCTTCTCGCAGCTTATATGTATCCAGAGCATGTAGCCGTGCAATATTCCCGTTACTAAGAGACAGGTAAAGGTTCTCACGCTGGGTATCAGTGAATAAGTGGTTCTCCCTCTGTATCGTCAGCCCGTCAATAGCTTCAAGAGGCGTCTCAAAGATGGTGCCATTGAAGCTGGGTTGATAGAGAGCTATCCTTCTATCGGTTACATAGAAGTAGCCTTGCCTCCAGGCACTACATATGCCCTCACCGTAGTAGTGGGAACCAAATAGCTTCAACCTGAGTTGCTCTCCGGCAAGGAGAGGCAGCTTGCCTTGTTCTCCAGCCTCACTTGACTGGGCACGGACTTTCTGGTCCCATTCCTGCATTACACCGTAACTTATCATGGTCTCCATTCCGGCCAGTGCTGCCCGCAGATTGACTCCAATGAGAGGTATGCCAGCGACTGAGACAATGATGTCGGCATAGAGCACCACACCCTTATCAAGCACTCTGTCCAGCAGGTCTACCAATGTATAATGTGTATCCCGGGTCGGTTCCATTTATAACCTCTATACCATCAGGTGCCGACAAAACTATATGGTGGCCATGGTCCAGTAAAGCGAACCGAGAATCCCTCAAGGATATTGATGTTCTCCAATTCCTCTCCCAGTTCGGTCGATTTGTCTCTGGGGAGCAAACAGGAGATGTTCATTATCATCTGAGTGTTCTGGTCACCCGGTTTCGTCTTTTCCACGACGATATTATCAACATGTTTCCGGATACGTGCGTAGAAATCTCTGAAGCACTGGTCGGCTTTGGCTTCTAACTCCCTCTTCAGCGCATTCTCCAGCTTCTGTTTGTAGAGGTAAGCGATGCCTTTTGACTGGGACTTCATTTCCTCCTCAAGCTCGCTGATTTCAGGGCTTGTCTTAATTAGATTCTGAGCAATAACCTGTGTCTCCCAGAAGATTTGCGCCCCATACTCCGCCTTGCCTCTCAACTTCGCCATCTTACTCTTGAGGTTAGCGTAGTCATTCTGAAGCCAGTTTCTGACATTCCCCTCTGCCCCGACCCCGTCTTTGTCCATAACTATGGTATCAAATCCCAGGGGAAGCACCGTGCCCCACCTTTCCCAGGCTTCATCTACCACCTTTTGGTGCGCCAATACCCACGAGTTCACCATTTCTCCCTCGGTTGAGTTATACGGCTGAGCACGACATTCATGCACTACGGCACATATGTCCTGATAGGGAATGGTGTAGACCTTGCTGCCATCGATTCCAATAGCTCCCATGCTCACCCGTTCCCCGCTATCGGCAACGCAGTAGAGATACCTCCCTTGCCCTGTTAAGAGGGCTTCAGCCTTGTCAATTGCTAGTTGGGTCTTGTCATTTTGCTGCATGGCTAGATTTCCCCCTTGATTCAGCTGCCTTCCGCCACTTCTCAGGATTCAGGAACTGGTCGATGACATCGTCGACTACGTCGTCCAGGCCATCTCTCACCGATTTCACTGACTCGGTAATTCCCTGCTCCTGCTTTATCTCGTCAATGGCTGTATCCAGGTCCATAAGCGCCTCTCCGAGCCTCTCCATTTCTTCCTCAGTCAGGCTGCCGCCTTCCATACGCTTAACTGCCTGAAGATTAAGGGTATCCTTAATTATTTCCACCAGGGCAATCACCAGCCCCAGCACACCGTGCTTCAGGTTTTTTTCATCAATATCAACGATTGACATAATTTATATCGCTATTCTTTCTGCAATGTAAGTTCCAGGACGCCATTCCGGTAAAGTTTATCCACCTGTCCCCTGGGGGCATAGGGCAGGGTTATCTCCTTATAGTATTTATGGGTGGGTGTGTCGGTTGATATGACGAGATGGGCTTCCTTCAGGGTTACCTTAATATCCTTTTCTCCGACACCGGGCAATTCAGCTAACACACGAAGGTGTGTTTCCTCGTCAAACACGTCAGCCGGCGGTTCCTTGGAAGTTACGACCTCCCGCCTTACCTGTGGCGCGGCTTGCCTTTTGGTAAGTGGAATAATCCCAGGAATGGTTCCCCGGGAGAGGCCGGATTGAAATGATGGCGTTCCTCCTTCTGTTCTCTTCAGCGGCTCGCTTTTCAACCTGGTCTCAATCTCCTTGTCAACACTCCTCAGTCTTTCCCGGAACGCCTCTGATTTTTCCAACCCCTTTATCAAACCACCAAGGCCGGGGATAATCCCCCCTAGCCCCTTGAGTATGCTTGCCGATGTTCCTTCAGGCGCCTCGCCCTCCTCTAGATTTCTTATCTTTTTCTCTTGCTCATCGCTTTTACTCTTATCTTTTTCACCCATTTCTTGACCTCACATCTTAGGTTCCTTTGGCTACGGCTGGTTCTTTCACCGAGATTACACCACTGCCGCGACAGCGAAGACAATATCGGTTCTCTCTATCAGTACCAGCACCGCCGCAAACCGGGCAGGTCTCAGTCTTCTCAGCGACACTAATTACGCCCTTACCACCGCAGGCAAGACAGGCCAGCCTGGTGTGTGGTTGGACACCTGTCTGGTCACAGGCGCGGCAGGGGACGTAAGGCTCCGTTACCCGAACAGTGCCTTTCCCACCGCAGATAGAGCAGGTGGAGAGGCGAGACATGACTCCAAATGGGTCTCTGCCCGTTCCCTGGCAAAAGGCACATTTTACCTCAACCATCTCCCTCTTAATGGCAGGCTCTTTATATGTTGCTCGTCTTCTGCGTGCCATCTTGGTCACCTCCTAATTTATGTATCTTTATATTGCCTCTGAAAAAGAACATGTCCTTATCAATTAGCGAAAAGCCACAACACTGCTGACCAGAGGAATCGTCACACTCCCCGGCGGCAATATCATCACATTTCCTGCAGGCAATAACCTCATAGAGCCGGCCAGTAATATTCTTGTTCTTTCTGAAGCCAGTAACCGAGTGCTCCCAGGCGAAGGGAGATCCCCATCCCCTGAAGCAAGAACACTGGCTTTCCCAGAAGGGAGAATCCTCTTAGTTTTCAGGGACATTTTAATAACCTCCATTGCTTTAATTAGTCTGGCTTTGCACTTCAGGCTTCCAGCCGCAAATATAGCATCCCCTTTCCATTAGCTCGTGCCTGATTACCCATGCCTTACACCGAGGGCAATTTGTCCTGTACGATATCGTCTTTTCCTCCCTACTAGTGATGCCATTCCTCACTTGACTATCACGGATAATTTTGGCGAGCTCGGCTTCGTCCCTGGCCTCATGCCAGCCGCAGACATAACACCCCTTGCTCAGAAGGGCCTTCTTCACCACCCTTTTGCCGCAACCAGGGCATTCCAGCCAGTAGGGAAGCTTACCTTCCTTTACCTTCTCTTTTTCAGCGTGCTTACGAACCTCATCCAAGATAGCGTCGAAAATGGGCATATCTATTCCTCTTTTACGCTGCTGGCGGAGCCGCTTTTGCCTTGGCGCTTATCCAGCCACACCAGGGGCATCCGGTAGTTATCAACTCCTCGGTTGGCACCCTTTTGTTACATTGGGGACATTCTTCCTTGGCGACTACTGCCTCTTGCCAGGCTGCGGTTTGGATGTTGGTCCCCGAGGGAAATTCCAAGCCGTATCTGGCGGCTGTTTCAAACGATGCCAGGGCAGCCCTTATTTTAATGCCCAGTAGTTCCACACCGGCAACCGACACCATGATATCGGCATTGATAATCAGTCCCTTATCCAGTATTCTGTCCACCACGTCAACCAGCCCGCCACCGTTATAGTCATCCCTCTGTGCTTCTACAGCCATAGCTTCTCCTCATCTACCTAGGCTAGGTTTACTTAACCCTCACCTATTTTTCAATTTCCTCCAATCGTTTGGTGAGGTGCGCCTTTCTTTTCCCGTAGCCCTCTTCGCTTATCTCGCCAGATTCATAGCGCATCTCATTCTCTAGCAGTTCGTCCCTTAAAGTAGATTCAACATCCGTTTCATAACGAGCCTGCTCTTTCACTGCCTCAGCTACAGACCGCAGCATGAGGGCAGGCAGAACCACTGGTGCCGCTATGATCCCCACCAAGAACTCTAATAAATCATATTCCAGAGGGGTTACCGTCCGGCTCCGTGGTATTTCTCCAGAAACCGACCCAGTTGGGGGCATACCAAGGTATCTCCAGGAGGTTATCGGGGGCTTGGCGCTGACAAGAGCCCCACAGGATGAAATATAGGGTACTACGCCGCTAACAAGCCCTACCCGTTTCCTGGGACACATATCTTAAGCCTCCTTATTCATTTACCAGCCGAGCCCTCCGACCTTCCGCCAGAACGAGCCCTGATATACATGTCGACTCAATTTTGGGCGGTTCCGTACTATTTTCCGCGGGTTATCTGCCGACCCCCACCAACGCCGGTTGCATCCAAGACAACGCCATAAAGAACGCTTATCTCCCTTGAGTTCACAGGCAATATCACCTCCCCCACACCAGGTGCAGGTGTGATCATTGCCTTTTTTAGAGGCATTTTCTGGCATCTCCTGGTTAGCAGGCTTCTTCACGACATGCTTCAAACCAGGCATTACTCTACGATTCATAGAAAAGGGTACTCCCCCGGTAACCAAAGGCAGTCTCACAGTATTGGTAACCAGAGGTATTTTCATAATGGTTGGGCTAGAAACATCGCCGCTGAGCACATTCGAAGACAAGGCTCTAGCAGGCAATACCCGCTCGTTCTTAGATGGCATCTCATTCCTTTACCACTATATTAACAAAGCTATATGGCGGTACCGGCCCCACATAGATAAACCTGATTCTATCATTGTGAGCCTCAGTTAGTTCTTCTACTCTGATGTCAAAATCCTTCTCCCAACGTCTGTCCACCAGGAAGGCAGCATTACATATCATGTCATCGCCGCGCGTCTTGTTGTAACGAACATCCACCGAAATCTTTTGCAAAGGGTCAAGTAAGCCCTCGGCTTCTTTATCCTTCTTAACCTGGAGTCGAGATTTCACCCCCACTGCCAGAGCTTTGCCCTCGGTTTCAGCTTTCTCTGGAGAGATACTTGCTATCTTTTTCTCCAGCGCCATTAGCTCGTCATTCTCCTTAATGATTTCCTGAAAGACCCGGTTCATATCTTTCCAAAGAGCCTTTAGCCCGAGCTCTACCCTGTTGTCCAAGTATCTAAGTAGATTTTTGAATTCAGCGTGCCTTCTTCTTAAGAGGCTGCGGATCTCATCTGCCGAAGGTGCCACGGTGTAAAACCTAACTGGGAGGACGGTACAATCCTTCATCACCTCCTCGAGGACTTTCTCGTGCGCCGTCATGGTCTCCCGGCTCACTACATATTTACTCATGGGTATACTGCTTACCACGGCACTGAGCTCCCCATAGGGAATAGTGGTTACCTCGTCTTCCCGGTCACCAATACCTATGGGACCAAAGTTCCTGGCGTTCGAATTTTCAATTATACAATAGAGATACTTGCCCTCTTCTGGCATTTGAGGTAGCTAAGCTCCTTCCTAAAAGGCATTGGTTAAATCTTATCTACAGTACTTTGCAATAAGCCTAAGCACCGTTTCATTGCCGTTCCCTTTGCCATCCCCTTTGGTTAAACTGCTCACATCCGCCTCCGAGCCCAGAACATCAAGGCAGACGCGGCTAAAGGTATCATCACCAACCTCAGGACGGCCGCCAGAGATATTCAAGACCTTAGCGATGGCGATGCAGGCGCGCACAGTAGGGGTAAATTCATAGTCTCCTGTTTCTCTGATACCCCTGACGATATTCACAATGCGCTCCGCATCCTGTTGCGAGACCCTTGATTTAGCCCGGGTGATGGCAATCTCAGTCGCTCTGTCATAGTGCCCCAGATTAATGGTTATCATCCCGTCTCTCAGCGCGTCCTGAGCCTTGTGAACGCCTGCATACTCCTCAGGGTTGCTGGTGAAAATGGCCGAGAAGTCTGGATGAACTCTCAGGTGACTCTCTTCATCCCGACCAGCCGGGAGGTCCAGAACTCCCTCCCCCAATACGGAGAGCAGAACATTGTTGGCTTCAGGCCGTGACCGGGTGAACTCATCGTAAAGGAGGGTAAAGCCATACCGGCAGGCTACCGTCACCCGGTTGTCCACCCAGGTTTTCCTCACATCCTCCTCGGTTTTCAGGACGGTATGGATAAAGTTGTCCACCGACTTCTTCATCCGGTAGCCATACTCACCGCCGACGAGGTCTGAAGTGCCGAACTCTTCGTCTCCATGAATCAGCATTGTCGGCCTGCCGAGCTGAGCGGCAACATACAGAGCCAGAGTCGTCTTGCCGGTACCAGCCGGGCCCCTGAAGTGGACCGGGAATCCAGCGCGGATATACATTAGGGCACGCTTGATTACATCAGTGATATAGGGTGTCTGGACAAAGCCTGGCTGCTCACGCTCCACCATCATCGGCGCAGCCTCAACCATGGGCGCAAAATTATCTGCCATAGTCTCCCTCCCGTTTTAGCGATCTTTGTTATCACCTTAACTACTGGTGCAAAATTAACTGCCATTGTTTTCCTCCCGGTTAGCAATTTTTACCATTCTCTTAGGGCAATCTGATCTTGGCCAGGGTCTCAAGTACGTCGCCCTCTTTCTGCCTGAGTATACTGAGAGTTCTGGCGAAGGCATCCTCAAGGGCTTTCTGCCCTGCTGGAGCTAGCTTGTATCTTTTCCTTCCACTCTTCTGCAGAAGGCCGTGTGTGGTCAGGTATCGGCACAAATAATCAGCCATTGAGGAGCCCATTCCTATCTTGGAAACTAACCTCATCGGCTCAGCCTCCCCAACCTCTTTGAGCGCTATCAAAATCTTCAATTCATTGGCACTCGGCCTGTACATTGTATTCCCCCTGACGCCCTCACAAGATAGGGCCGAGAACCTTCCCCAGCAAGGGCCTTCCCATGGAGCGACCCATCGGGCTCAATACAAACCCGGGTCTTACTCCCGTTACAACCGCTGGCGTTGCCAGCCTGTTATAGATGCTCATTGCCATGTGTATGTTTCCTTTTTCGCCAAGCTCCTGTGCCAAGCTGAGCAATTGCTCCTCCGCCTGGCTTGCTTCATCAGTCCCCGGGAAATCCTCAACCAGCTTGAAGTACGTAGCTATCGCCTGATATATATTCCCTCCTTCTTCATGGGTCTTGGCTGTCCTCAGCATAAAGCCTACAACTTCGCCGGTACCTACTTTAGACTCTGCCATTTTTCTTCCTCCTCTCACTGTTTATTTATACCCTAACCGGGGGCCAACCAAACTGGCCCTCATAGGTCGAGGAAAACCATTGTTTTTATTCCCGTATATGGTTTTAGCTATTTCACGCAGTGCTTCAATGCCCACAATCTGGTGGGAGAACAGGGGCACTTCATGAATCTCCAGCCCCAGCGCCTCAAATTCCTTGAGGTGGCTCTGCTGTTCCGAGCGTTTTGCTGAGCAAAATGAACATCCGGTGGGTGGAACTACCATGTTCACTAACAACTCCCGGCAGGCTACCTTCAGTTGGGAAAGGCGCTGGACGAGGCGCTTGGTCTCGGCCAGGGACATTGCCTCGGGAATGGTAACGCAGACAAACTGGCAACGCTGGGGGTTGCGAAGAGCAGTCTCTACCAGCCTTAGCTGACGCGATCTTTTCAATATAAGCTCTGCCGTCTTGTTAAGCCCTGAGCCTGATACCCCCTTGTACTTCAACAGAAGCCTGAACGCAGTCTTGAGCCATTTCCTTATCATATCGGGTAACTCCAGAAAGCGCAGGGCATGCCCCGTAGGCGCCATGTCCAGGATATAGCGGTCAAACTCGTGGAGTTCCATAAAGTCCATGATTTTCATCATGCCCATAACCTCGTCTATGCCCGGTGGTGCTGACTCGATAAGCTCCTCCATGATGGCATGGTCGTAGGGAGCATCCATCCCTCCCTTCAAGAAGGTATTAAATGCCTCGTCAATGCTCTTGCGGTATTCAGCCTTAAACTCATCCAGAAGGCGAATTGGCTCAATCTCAAGCGCAGATAGTCCTTCAACGCCAGTGATGGGTGTTACCTTATCGCCTATCTCTTGGTCAAAGCTGTCACCCAGCGAGTGGGCGGGGTCGGTGGAGAAGATAAGGGTCTTTTTTCCTTTATCAAGGCTGCTCAGATAAAGAGCAACCGCTGCTGCCGAGGTGGTTTTACCCACCCCACCCTTGCCACCAAAGAGTACGAGCTCGCTTTTGTCCAAGTCGAGCCAGTCGTTCCGCTTTATTACTGTTGTTTCAGCGACCTCAAGGATAATTGGCTCAGGCACTTCCTGTCCCAGCATAACCTGGGCATAGGTCTTAAGGCGCTCTATTCCCTTTACCTCGTAGGGCAGGAGGGGGACCTCTACTAGCTCGTAGTTGGAGAATGTGTACTCTATCTTTAATAGAGCATCTTTCTGAGCTTTCCGGCGCAGGTTGCAGAAGGGGCATTCCCGGTCTTCGGCCACACGGTTTACCAGTATAGACTTTACTGAGACATTCAGCCTCTGTAGAACACCAAGCAGCCTTTGCGTCTCTTCTATAGCCATGTCCTCAGCGATGGTAACCGGCACGAACTCAGTTGCCTGCTTATCGGTAAACAGGGCTTTTGCCCGACTCACATCATTGGACAGCCTGTCGAGGAATTCATCCACCTTATCCCTGGGATATCTGCCGGTTAGTCGCCGCCCGATGTAGCGATACCTCTCTTGCATCAACTTCAGGAGTTTAACCCAACCCAGTATCAAGTCGGGAAGCTCAAGTAACCTGATGGTATGACCGGTGGGGGCGGTATCAAGGATAACTAGGCCATACTCACCACCTTTGATGATATCCGCAATATCAAATACAGACATCATCTCGTCCATCCCGGGCAGAGATAAAGAAAGGAACTCTGAGATATCATCCCGGTCAAAGATGGTGCCGCGATAGGCGATGGTCTCCAGTTCCTCCTTGTTTTTTTGTCTTGAGTTCCTCCATCCGTTTTGGGGCATCTATTTCCAGAGCAAAGAGGTTATCCACTCCTGCTATCGGGGTTATGTTGTCCCCAATTTCTTGGCTTAGGCTATCACTCAGGGAATGGGCTGGGTCGGTGGAGACGACGAGGATACGCTGCTCTGGTCGCTTGCCCGCCAAATATAGAGCGCTGGTAACGGCGGAGGTGGTCTTGCCCACACCACCCTTGCCGCCAAACATCAGGAAGTCTATCTTCTGATTATGGAGGAACCCCGGCGCCATTTGCATTTTCGTCTTTATTCCTCTTCTTCCTCGTATTTGTCACCGCGCAGGCGTGCCCTCTTTTTCTCAAATTTCACCATGTTGCCTTCCGGGTCGAGCGAAACCACATAGGTGCCAATAATGTCGGTTGATTCCGGCAGCCTAGCCATCTCAAGTACATCCACTGAGATGTGCCAGCCCTCCTCATCCTTAAATCCCCCCACCGCCGCCACCGGGTTAAAGCCGGTGACCTCAGCCAGTTGCTCCTTGGCTCGCTCCGCCAGATTCATCATTTCGATAGCCATTTCTACCCTCCTTTGGTAATAATTTTGCCCCCTCCGCCTCTTAATATGTGCTCCACTATTTCAAAGAATATTTATTCCTCCTCCTTAGCTCTGCGGATAGCGCTGAGCCTGTCAAGTATGGCTGTTTCCTGCTCAGCGTATTCATCGTCATCAATTTCTCCTAGCTCATACCGCATCTGAAGCTCCAGCAGCTCGCCCTGGAGCTTGCCTTCGTCCATTTCATCCTGTTCCACGGTCTCAGCAATCTTCTTGGCAACCCAGTGAACCATCCTCGGGGCTCCAAGGATGGGGAAGGTGAGTATATCTGTAAGAAAGTCACCTCCCTGCTTTTGTTGCTGCTGAGTCCTGCGGCTTTGTTTCACTCCTCCTCCCAGTTGACCACAATCTCGCAAAAGTTAAACGGCGGGTCGGGGCCGGTATATTTGAACACCATTCTCTCTCCTGCTTCCTCATCTAGTCTCTTCACTACTTCATCGCACTCCCTTTCCCGGTCTTTGCTCACCAGGAGGGCAGCGTTCAGTACCATTCGGTCCATAATGATCCTGTTCTCTCGTACTCGATCAGCTATAGGGCGAAGACGAGTCAGGAGCATCTTTGCCTCTTTGTCCCTCTTCTGGTCAAGCGCCTTTTTTACCATTTCTCCTAGGCGCAGCCGGTCAAAGTGTGTTGCCTGGGGAGAGAGACCTTTCATGGAATCTCGAAGCTTACGCAGCTCTCTGTTTTCGATGACTATTTCCTCATAGATTGCCTTCTCATCACGCCACAAGACCTTCAGCCCCAGCTCAACCCTGTTGTCCATCTCCCCATGCAGGCTTAAAAACTCTTTAAACCGGCTCTCGAGGAGCTTATGGCGTATATCCTCAACCGGCGAACCCGAATCCTTTCTGGTGACGGTTCCGAACCTTATAGGTAGAACAGTGAATTCCTTCATTACCTGCTCAATTACCGTCTCGTGAGCCATCATGTTCGCCCGGGTACTGTCATACTTCATGTCCGGCGAGTCGCTGACCACGCAGGCTAAATCATCAAAGACAACGGAGTGAATCTCATCGTCACAGCCACCGATAGCTGGCACGCCATTGAAGCTGCGCTCCTCGCCACACTTTACTACGCAATATAGATACTTTGCCTCTTTTGTCTGTTGTCGCACCATAAAAGTCATCCTAATGCTCCAGCCATTTGCAGGGCTGGGCGCTTTGTCTCAACTAGAAAAGCCTGGCTTACATCCTCGGACATCAGAGAATAGCGTCGGCCATTCATGTTTTCTTCTACACTCTCACTCTCACTCTGCCCCTGACAGTAATCCCTCAGCAGAACAAATGCCTCCCGCACCTTGACGAACTGTTCGTCCCTCGCATCATCATCTGGGTGTGCATCGGGGTGGCTCTTAGCCGCCAGGTGACGGTAAGCCTCCTTGAGTTCCTTATCGGAAACATCGGTTCCAAGGCCAAGCAGTTGCCTCGCCTCTTCAATCTCCCCCGGCTCAGGGCGTCTTATCTCCACTGTGCTGAAACTGTAGGGCGGTAGGGGGCCGATGACGCGGAAGTTAATCTGGTCATTAAAGGCTTCATCTACCCGCTTCACCTGCCTATCGAAGTCCTCTTGCTTTTCCCTTTGAATCAGGAAAGCCACGTTCATCACCATCTCATCGGCAACCAGTGCGTTTGGTTGTATATCCAGGGATACCTCGGCAAGGGATTGCATTATTTGACTGCGATAGCCCTCCCTTCGCCTATCCAGAGACTCCTTAACCAGCTTACCGGCGTTTATCTGTATTTCCAGTATTTCTGCGGTAGACTTACCCGCCATGGAGTGCTTCAGTTGCCTAATCTCTGCCTCGTTCCCAATCTCTTCAAGAACCTCCTTCAAATCCCAAGTAGCGGCTACCTCTATTTCCACCAGTCCATCCATCCGGTCCAAGGTTTGGGCAAACTTGTTATATCCCTGTTCCAAAATGCGCCGTATTTCGTCCTCATCCTCAACCATGGTGCCAAACTTTACCGGGAGTATGGTATACCCCTCTTTCATGACCCGTTCGATGACCTCCTGGTGAGCCATCAAGCAACGGAGCTTGTCCTCCTTGCTCAGTGAAGCGAAATCACTCCCGTTATAATTGCTGACCACGCCGGCAAGGTCTCGTTGGACTACGGTATATACCTCCTCTGGACTTGAGGACAGAAGTGACTGACCAAGGGTCACCGGTTTGCTTGATGAGATAACGCCGTATATATACTTTGTCATCGTGAAATACTCCTCTGCTCCATCTCGGAGGAACCCCTCTGCTCAAGCTCTTTTTGCCTCTTCCACTGCTCGGCTGCCTTTTCTAAGTCATAGCCGCCATTGGGCTGCCTTCTCGTTTTCCCCATGGCTCTTGCCCATTCCCGTGCCTTCAGGTGCTGAGCGATAGCATTTATCATAGCGGCATTCATCTTTATTTGCCTGGGTCCTTCTTCAGGGTGCAATCTGTGTTGTGTCCAGATTATCTCATCGTCCTTACGATGAGATTTATCTATAACCCTGAGAGGTACTGAGGAAATAGATATTGGCGAATCGTCCCGAGCTGGATAGCTTAGCTGCGCCTGCTTAAGCTCCTCCTCCTCTTTCCACTTTTCGGCAGCCTGCTCCAGCTCGGAGACGGCAGTGGGTTTCTTCCCCATCATCCTCGCCTTCTCCTTGGCCATTTCCAATCTGGCAACTGCATTAGCTGTTAACCTGGGCTTTACCTCCGTAGTTCCGCTACCTTTCATTCTCTACTCCCGTCAGGTCCGCTTCACGGTGGCTACGCCGGCACCCTTACACTTCATGCAGGGAAGCTGAGTACCACTTACGCGTCCCAGCCCCCGACAGGCATCACACCTCTCAATTGGCTCTTTAACGCTTATTACACCCTTCCCCAGGCAGGCAGGGCAGGTAAGGTGTGACTGAGGAGGAGATTCACCTGTCCCCCGGCAAAAGGCACAGATTACCGCTGGTGGATTAACCTTAATGGAACCAGTGCCCCGACAGACGGGACACTTTGACCTCATGTGAAGTTGCTCACCTGTTCCGTGGCAATAGGCGCAGGGGAAGGTGCTCCCGCTCAGGACTCTCCCCAGCGTGCCGGCTAACCCACCTCTCCTGGCACCACCCAGATGATACGACTGCCATTCCATAGCCTTAATGCCTCCTTTTTATAGTCAGTACTCCAGGGTGAATTTATTCCACTCTTCCTCTTTATATTCATACCTCTTTGGTGCTTTCTGGTTTCTGCCTGTTGCTTTTTTCTCCCCCGGTTTTTCATGGCGCTCTGTTGATAGTATCGTCATGTCTGCTAGAGCCTTTTCCTCCTTCTCCACCACTTCCTTGTCAACATTGGAAACCTTCATTCCCACCTGTAGCCTCCGCCTTTTTATCGAGGCTGTTTCTTTGATTAACCTCTCCCGTTCCTTTTGCAGCAGATACAGGTCAAGGTAATAGCGGTCCTCTCCCCCGGGTATAGCACGTATCCCTTTGCTGACACTGGTAGTTATATTCTGTACACCCTTAAGGTCAGTAACCGTCCTGCCGCCTTTCCTCGTGGGCAGCTCGTCAAGCTCGGCTAGCTGTCTGCGAAGCTGCTCATTCTCCCTCTCTAAATCAGCGAGATTAATCTTTTTACCCATATACTACGCTCCTACAGGAACAAAGCTGCCCCAATCACACGGTCTTACCATAACCAACGGATGTCATCTCTACCGGGCATTGTCCCTAGCTGAAATGGCTACACTCTTCTTGCTCAGTGCCTTCACCTCCACCATCTGTCCCGGCTTGAAACCGACCTCACGGGCGATGTTACTGGGTATGGAAACTTTACCATCCTTGTCTACCCTGGCAAAAGCTCGCATTAATGGTGGCATCTCTCTGTCACCTCCTTTTAACGGCGTATCAATTACGCCTTTCTATTGAACCGCACATCACTCAGCAATGCTGGTCAATGATTTCGTTCAATTTCTCTCTTACCCTGGTGCTTTGAGCCTTGCTGCCGACCCGGCTGGTCTCCGATGCCAGGATATCCAGGCACAACTTCTTAAAGATACCGTTTTTGCTATCTACCGAGGCATGTAGTACCTTCAATGTCTTGGCTATCATCATCGGCCCGCGGATGGTAGGAGCATACTCACACACGCCGGAATCTCGCAGCGCCCGGACAATATTTACAATCTTCGCTGCATCCCCCCGGGCCATACCGGATTTAGCCGCAGTTATGGCTATCTCAGTCTCTTCATCAAAGTGGTCCAAGTCCATGGTTACCATCCGGTCGCGCAGAGCATCCTGGCTACGATAGACGCCGGCATACTCCTCAGGGTTGCTGGTAAAGATGGCGGTAAAGCTGGGGTCTACCTGAAGGTAGCCCTCACCATCGCCGCGGTTAGCGGGCATATCAAGCATCTTCTCCTGGAGGACTGAAAGCAGGATGTTGTTTGCCTCAGGGCGGGAACGGGTAAACTCGTCGTAGAGCAGGGTGAACCCGTACTTGCAGGCTACCGTCAGACGATTGTCTACCCACCTCCTCGTCATGTCCTCCTCGGTCTTCAACACGGAATGGATAAAGTTATCCACTACCTTCCTGATGCGGTAGCCGTATTCGCCCCCCACTAGGTCCGATGTGCTGAACTCCTCATCCCCATGTATCATCACCACCGGTCGGCTAATCTTGCTGGCGATGTGCAGAGCCAGTGTGGTCTTTCCCGTCCCCGAGACTCCCCTGAAGTGAACCGGAAATCCGGCGGCAATATAAGCCAGAGCGCGCTCGGTGATTTCCTTGATGGACTTCGTTTCCACGAAGTTGGGCAGTGACCGCGGCTCCAGTACCGTGGATACCTCTGCATCCTTTGTCATTACCATAGTCTTACTCCTCCTTTCGTATGTGATATTGCTACTTTACACCGGTTGCTTCTCCCTCTCCTTTACCGTGATTACTCCCTTACCCCCACATAGGGCACAGGACAGGTAATTAATACCAGTGTTCACTCCCGTCCCCTGGCAATGAGGGCACTTCTCTACTGGCTCTTTTATAGTGACCATCCCCTTACCGCCGCATACAGTGCAGGTAAGTCTCTGTTCATCATATACACCGCTGCCTCCGCAAAAAGCGCAGACTATTGCCGGCTCCCTGACCTTAACTGTGCCCTTACCCCCACATACCTGACAGACGGATAGTGGAGACATGATGCCAAAGGGGTCCTTTCCCGTGCCTTGACAAAAGGCGCAGGTGATTACTTTTGCGTCCATTGCCTCTCCTTTCTCCCATATACTTAACCGACGGCTCTATCGCCGTAACCTATGCTACCAGCGACAGTCCGCTGTTATAACTTCGGGTCAGTCCTGACCGCCTAGATAGCAAAATACAACATGTCGCGCTTCTCTACCTTGTTGTCGTCTATCAGCTCACGAACTACTCTGGCTGCCCGGATGCGGGCTACGCCAAACTCTTCTTCCAGCTCGACTAGCTTAGCTCCATCGGGGTGGTCGGCCAGGTAGGCGAAGACCCTGTCACGAAGTTCACCAGTAACCGGCGCCTCTTCAGCGACCGCTTCCTCTGCTGGCATCTCCTCAGGTATTTCTGCCACCGGGGGTGCTGCGGCCTTGGGAGGTGCCGCCATCCTCTTGGCTGGTGCCTTACCCCAGACCTCGGTGCGACGCTCAGCGCTACCTTTGGTAAAGTCCTTAACCAGGGTATCTGCCTCATTGGCTATGGCAGCTACCGTAGCCTTGCGTTCTGGAGATTGCGCGGCGAAGTCCCTTGCCATAGTTGCCACCTCAGAGGCACGCTCAGCACTACCATGGGCGAGGTCTTTAATCATGGTTGCCACATCAGAGCAGCGCTGGGCGCTACCCTTGGTGAAGTCTTTGACCATGGTATCTGCCTCATTGGCTATGGCAGACACATCAGCTCTGCGCTCTGGAGTTCGTGCAGCGAAGTCTCCTACCATGGTGGCTACCTCAGAAGCACGCTCAGTATCCCCCTTGGTAAGGTCTTTAATCATGGTTGCCACATCAGAGCGGAGCTGGGCGCTACCCTTGGTAAAGTCTTTGACCAGGGTATCTGCCTCATTGGCTATGGAAGCTACCGTAGCCTTTCGCTCTGGAGCCTGCGCTGCAAGGTCCCTTACCATAGTAGCCACTTCAGAGGCACGCTCAGCACTACCCTTGGTA
>Ga0257143_1000008_pt1 | contig 18351 bp, 17 predicted proteins | sample saktaT_12_FD_194406 | JGI IMG/M metagenome (GOLD analysis project Ga0257143, IMG submission 194406) | Metatranscriptome of saline water microbial communities from Sakinaw Lake, British Columbia, Canada - sak_2011_1_27_50m (Metagenome... | ecosystem: Environmental > Aquatic > Non-marine Saline...
ATCACAAGCACATGGAGGTGCTAGAAAATGTTGAAGCAAAGAATGGCAGTGATGGGTACGGCGGTACCAACTCTTGCGACCTACTACACCACTGGCGGGGCAGATGGGTACCTGCTGTCGACCGGAGACTATGACTGATACGGCGCGTCGACATGAGTAGAGGAGTACAATATTGCGTAACCTTATCTGTTCCGTGGTCTTCTGATTTCGAGGTGAAGATTCACTACGACAGTAACCACGATGGCTACGCATCCGATTGGGAGTGCGTGGGCTCAGGGACCAACGGTACCGGACAAGCCGAATACGTGTATTCTACAGCGCATCACACTGGTAGGTACCACATTGAAGCCTATTCGTATAGTGGGCGCGGCAACTACACCATTAGGGTGAAACGTAACTATTAAGAGTCACCGGTAGGATCTTCCTTGTGTTTACTCATAACGCGTCAACACAAGGAGGATCCGTGGTTTCTACATATCGAATTATGGATGTGATAAGAAATGAAACGACGATGGATTTATTGTACAGTATATATAGCGCTTGCGGTTGTTCTCTTGTCTGGCGCAGTCTGGGCAGATACTCAACCGACAGGGAAGTCCGGGGCATTCCCGGGCGGCCACCTTAGGTTTGCCTACCGCACGGAAACAGGATCAGCGGGAATGGCTGAAACAACTACCACGGAGATTACACCAACAGGTGACGGCCGATATCAAGTTGTCACAACAACCGCACAATCCTCTAGCCAGGATGAAATCAGGCTCAGTTTCTTCGGAATCTCACTCAAGTGGCTAGGGATGTACAGGAGTGAGGACACGAGCGGTACGTTCGACATTACCCCGCTTGATGCCTTCGCCACTATGGTTCTCGAACCCCACAAGACGTACATGTTACCAGATGGGGGAAAGCTCCAAACGGGTGATCGCGTGATGATCGCCGGGCTTTCTGGAATAGAGGGTGTCTACACACGTGCAGACGTGGCGGGCGTGACAATCAGGGTTGTCCTTGCAGATGACCTCTTCGTGCGCCAGTTTCTTCCGTTCCCTCTTAGAGTTCAACTTCAGTACTCGCAACCGGCGGATACGACGGGAGACGGGAGCACCATTCAGGCGACCTATATCTCGGGAACTATTGAACTTGTGGAGTACACGTGGATCCATGACGAAGGAGATACGCCATGATCTCACTCTGCAAGGTAGAAAAGACCTATCATCGTGGGCCAAACGAAGTAAGAGCTATTCGTGAGCTCGACTTGGACATCTCCACTGGGGCCTTTACTGTGATCATGGGGCCATCTGGGTCAGGCAAATCGACTTTGCTTCACCTCATCGGGTGCCTTGACACACCAACAGCAGGAGACATTCAACTAGACGGTACGAATCTTTCGCATCTCTCCTCTAATGAACGCGCAGAGCTACGAGCGCGCAGGATTGGGTTCGTCTTTCAAAGCTTTAACCAGATCCCAAACCTTTCAGCGGTGGAAAACGTTGAACTTCCTATGCTTCTAGCTCACGTATCGCGTGCGGAAGCCCGCACTCGGGCGAAAGCCGCACTGGATCAAGTCGCACTCGGGGAACGCATCAACCACCGTCCATCCGAACTCTCTGGAGGGGAGCTCCAACGAGTGGCTATTGCACGTGCCCTTGTGAACAACCCTGACATAGTCTTAGCTGATGAGCCAACAGGCAATCTGGACACGGAGACAGGCGAGCAGGTGATCTCCATGCTCATGCATCTGAAAGAGAAGGGGAAGACCCCAATCATCGTTACTCACAACCCTGAGGTCGGAGCTATTGCTGACTTTCTTGTTCACATGCGAGACGGAAAACGGGTTGAACCGTTAGAGCAAATAAGACAGGAGGTATTGGTATGAGCTTTAATCTAACCGCGCTCGCGTGGAGAAACATACGCAGCCGCCGAGCTCGCTCTTGGCTGACGATTCTCGGTATTCTCATCGGAACGATGGCTATCGTAACCCTTATCTCGATCGGCACGGGTGTAGAGAACGCCGTGTTGCGCCAGTTCAAGGACATCGGACTGGACGTTGTCCTCCTGACGCCGCGAGAAGGTGTTGCTCAACATAGTTCCGCGGGAGTCGACGGTACAAGCATGTCTGGAGGAACGCAAGAGAAAGGCCTCGGAGATGGTTCCCTTTCGGCAGAGCCTTTGGGAGAGAGCAATGCCCCGCAGATGCCACAAGCCGGGGGCGCTGGACTTGATCCTGCTCAGCTTCGCAGAGATGTTCCAGAGGTCACACAGATCGGGCAGATCGCGACACAGGTGCTCCCGGTTGCCGCAGGCGAATTGGCGGGATTCGTTAGAGTCATGGCTCCATCGCAGGATCTGACTACCCAGTTTGCTGGTCTCCTGGGTGGCTTTGAAGTAGCGCAAGGGCATGGTCTTGACCCAGCAAATGCCAATGGAGTGCTCCTCGGCGCGCATACAGCACAAGAAATGGGCGTTAGTATCGGTGAAACGATCACTATCGGTGGCAACACTTTCATAGTCGTTGGCATCCTCGCACCCTCAAGACAGACCCGTGATGGGCTGGGGAGTGACTTGCTGAACGGACAAAGTGCGGAAGTATTCCATGCCCTGGCTAATACCGATGACGCAGTGTTTATCCTGTACCAACAAGCAATGGCCTTGTGGCCAGACCGGTTCATGTCGTCGATGATCGCAATTCGGATTAGGTCTGGAATTTCGGTCACTGACACCATTGCCAAGATCAATGCTGCTGTGGCGAATCAGGGACTCTCCATGACCCCCATCTCCACGCAGGCTCTCGCCGACAACGTCCAAAAGACACTTGGCATGGTCAAGATTGTCTTGGCAAGCATCGCGGCAATCTCTCTTCTTGTTGGTGCCGTCGGTATGATGAACACGATGTACACAGCGGTGTTAGAACGAACTCGCGAAATCGGCATCCTCAAATCAATCGGAGCAAAGGATCGCCAGGTTCTTGGCATCTTTCTCATAGACTCTGGATTGATGGGTTTGGCCGGAGGAATCTTCGGTCTCATCATCGGAGTCGCAGCAAGTTTTCTGGGCACATCTCTCCTCGGTAGGTGGATGGGAGTAACCACTTTCTCGCCCTCTTTCCCGCCATGGCTGCTCGTGGGGGTAGTATGGTTTTCGTTTATCCTTGGAGCTCTCGCTGGAATCTGGCCAGCCTGGCACGCTGCACGGCTCGATCCGGTACGAGCGTTGGCATCAGACTAATAAGACCTCTGGAGGCACCCCAAGGGAACCATCCGGATACGCCACTGACCTCCTGAGCAATCTTAATGCTGTTTAGCTACCGCTCAAGCCCGGATGGTTCACCCTTGGTGTCCAGATGAGCTTCGGTATTCTCGGTTGCGTTACAACGGCTGAAACTCTGATTGCAGATCCTGAACATCTTTTCGAAAAATCATTTGCGCCCTCTTTGCTAGGAATCGCAAGCTTCTTAGCCATTCTTATGGTTGGAAAGAAACACAAGCACATGGAGGTGCTGAAGAATGTTAAAGCGAAAAGCGGTAGTGTTGCTCGTTGTGTTGGCGGCCATAGCAACTACAGTCCCAGCAGTTGCATACGGCTCATCTTGCGTAAAGTTCTATGAGGATACTGATTGGTTGAACGGTTCAGGGGATTACTGGGACTACACCGGCACACTATCTGGCGGAAGAACATACGCATTCCAGCTAATTGTCCCATGGAACGCTGATTTCGACATCAAGATATACGACCAAAATGGACACCTCGTTGCCTCAGGAACAAATGGCACTGGTGACGATGAAACAGTCTATATCACTCCGGCGTGGACAGGAAGATTTACGTTTAGGGTCTTCTCATACTCTGGTCGTGGGTGGTACACACTAAAGGTATACAGGAAGTCGTAACTGGAGGCACTTCAGGCCTACAAGAAATCTAGTGCTAACCGACAAAGAACTGACCAGGGTTACCTCCTTTCCCCAGTCAGCAGGGACATCGGCTTGGATCGGTAAGCGTGGACACATGACCGAGTCAGGCAGGGAGATGATATCTCTCCGCCTGACTCTTTTCTATGCAACACTCTATCAACTCTCTCGTTTACGATCCAAGAAGGATCCGCGGTTTAGGACAATATACTACAAGAGGTGATTCCAATGTTAAGAAATATCTTGCTTTTAATCTTAGTTACAGGCTTTGTGGTATCTGCCTTTGCTCAAGTTCAACCACCAAATACCGGGAAAATGTCTTGGGACCTGTTCCAAGCAGTGGCGGCTGGACAGCGAACGCGGGCAGCAGGAGAAGAAGTGCAGACTGTTTCCGCTCTTCTCATAACAAGTGTGCCCGTCAATGACGAGAGGCTAGCAGCCCTTCGGTCACTGGGGTACACCGTACTGAGCGCGTTCGGCAATTTCGTGCTGGTGGAGGCTCCCGCCGACCAATACGCGAAGCCTGAAGGCGGGATTGACTCAATAGTGTTTGTCAGCAACGCAACGCTGCCCGTTCGGACGATACAAAACGGTGGCGATATCATGGTGCAGCAAGCTTCATTTGTCCCAGTCACTCATGTCCAAACTACTGTGAGAAGTGCGTTTACCTCTGGGCTTGATCCAGCAGAATAACCACCCATCAATCTGAGGGAAGAGCTTCACCTACTTATAGTCACGCCATAGGCGAGGGGAGCGTTCATAGCCTCATGCTAGGAATCGCAAGCTTCTTATCCACTTATACAGTTGGAAGAACAAAACAAAAGCACATGGAGGTGCTGGAAAATGTTGAAGCGAAAACTAGCGGTGTTGTTGGCGGTCATAGTTGTTATGGGGATTACAATCCCGGCGCTTGCTATTACCCTCCCGGTTACTACAAGCTCAAGTTATACCTATGTGGCTAGTGGAACAGGTTGGCTGTCAGGTAGTGGGAGTTCTCATATCTTCGCCACCACCCTTTATGGAGGCAGGCGGTACAAGATTACCCTCTCCGGCCCGTGGAATGCTGATTTCGACCTGTATCTGTATGACGAGAATGGGAATCGAGTCGCCTCCAGTACTGGAAATGGAAGCGGTGAAACGGTTTACATCACTCCCGCTTGGACAGGGCGATTCTATATCAAGGTTGTCTCCTATAGGGGAGGAGGATCCCTTACAATTAGGCTGTACAGACGTTTCTGATCTCCTCGATGCTCTACTGCTTATCCGCTAAGCATGGTGCTCATCAATGGGGGCTCACTACCCTCAGGCTGATCGGGTTTACCTCCTTGTTCCCAGACAGCTCAGATGATCGTTCGAATCGGTAAGTGCGGATAGGGAACCTCCTTGTAGGCGGGGAAGCACTGCTTCCCCGCCGATCTCTCTTTGGAACGCTCTTGACTAAGACATCGGGAATATATATAGTCGTGCTTGAAGATGCCAAACAAGCAGGTGGAGAAGAGTCCAATCGATCCGTTGCTGCTCAAGATCCAGCGCCACGGATGGCGTGACCGCTTGGCTGCTCAGTTTCAAGAGCAGTACGGCAGCAAGCTCCGCTGGCAGATTGTGGTGCGCATGGAAAAGATGGGCTTTGTACAGCAGCGATTCAATCCACAATTCCTGGGGAGCCTGTCAAGTAGACGATTGGAGCTTTATGAAAACACCCTTTCCGATCTTTGGATCGCCATTCTTGGCGGAGCGGTCAGCCAGTTCATCGAACGAGTAGAGCAGGGAAAGGTGCACCAGAGATTCGTTTATTATGTGGGAGGAATCATCCAGCATCTCTTGGTTGCCAACGCTAGGTCGCTCGGACTCATACCTAGGGAGGCGCCAGCAGTGGCAATTCGAAGCATCTGCGAAGCCAAACAGGATGCCACTCGCCGCGCAAGGATTGCCTGGGCTAAGTTTTGTTATGAACATCGCATACGGGACGCTTTCCTTACGCGCGCTCCTAGTTGGTTGTTCGATAAGATCTATCGCAATATCCACCACGTTGTGGACTATTTCTTCGAGATATTCATCCCGGCTCAGTGCGAGCATCTCTCCAGTTATCCCAGTAACATCCTGAACATTATTGCAGACATGTTCGTAGATGGTGACTTCTATCTGTCCGATGCGCTTGACTACGCAGGGACGATAACGCCTTATGCAACTGATGTGGAAGTAAAAGGCCAGGTGCCAACCGATACATCAGATGACGAACACTTAAGTGCAATGCAGCAATCATCGCAGCGAGGTTCGGCGTGATAAGGGAGCTCTTAAGGGAAGATCGCTTAAGCTTCTGGGATCGCCTGATTCAGGGGGAGCGCGTGAAGCAATCGGAAGTTGCTAGCATAGTGACAAAACTTGCTCACGCTGCGCCGCCGGAGGAGCGCACTAGTTGCATACTCCTTCTTGCCGCTGCACGAATCTCGGAAGAAGAGTCCAAGACAATGCAGCGCAACCTTGTTGCCGCATTGCGTTATTGGTTCAGTTATGCTGGGACTAAGAGTAGTTCAGCTGATTGTAAGAACCTTCTTACCGAGTCAAAATGGAGGGATATGGACCTGCTTACGTGTATGGGGCTTTACCTCTCCTGGTCCGAGGCCATGTGCTCAGTGGGCGCAAGCGGGGACGATTACACCGCCCTCAAGCGTCTGAAAGACACTTTAAGAAATAAATACTCAAAGGAGTGGCAGAGAACGTTTGGTTCTCCCTCACCATCAAATTTCGCTCACGGGAGGTGAGATAAATGACGCACAAAGAAGATTTCAATGCATTTATGCTAGATGCTGTAGCCCATGAAACGGCACCAATTGAGTACGAGCATCATCCTCCCCTGGATGTCTTTTTCAACTCCCTGGCCGAGGAGCTAGCTCCCAATGCCCAGTCGGAGTTCACTGCTCACGTTGCTACTTGCCCACAGTGCCAAGCTCGTTGGCAATCACTGAACGAAGCACTGCAAAGTGAGCGCGAAGCGCTTTCCAGCAAGGAGCAGGTGCCGGATTTCGCAGAAGTTGCTCGCCAGCGAAGCGAGAAAGCTAGTTGGACAAGGCGGGCGCATGATGCAACGATGGCGTTGCTTCCCAAGAGAGAATTTGGCTCGATCTGGGTCACAGCCATGGCCTCCGTGACAGCCGTCATTATAGCACTGGCAGTAACAGTTCCCGCGTTATGGGGGCCGGGTGCCGCAGTATATGAAAGCCTGGCAGCTCTCACAAACGAAGTGGAGACGCTGCAAGGGCAAGTCGGGAAACTCGCTCAGGAAGTGACTACCATTCCCGCTAACTTCGCTCCCTCATCGGCACCAAGCATGGAGGATCTCCTGAAACTGGTCAATAGTGTTCAGGGAATTTCGGATCCTTGGCAGCGGTCCCTGATCATTGCAAGTTCCTTGAGCAGCCATGGCGTGCGGATTCCCGAGGGGGTTGGTTGGGACAACCTATCTTCCTACACGGTTCAACCGGGCGACACTTGGGAGCGCATTTCTGATCACGAGCTAAGCGACTCCTCACTTTGGCCATTGCTCTTCTTGTTGAACGCGGAGCGCAGCCTTCCTGATGGTACGCCCTCTCCTGGCGAGAAAATCCTTTTACCATCTGTCACACGTTAGCACTTTCGTAATTCGTAACACTTTACTGCGCCACCCTTTCCCATTGCGGTAACTTGACTTCACCCTTCCTTTTGTGCTAGGGTGGGAATAAGGAGGTGATCAATACTATGCATAGGAAAGCAACCATTCTCGGTTTGGCTCTGGTGCTTGTCCTAAGCGCGTTCGTCGTAGCGCAGACAAATAGCTTCGACGCGCTAATTCAGGCAGTTCAGGGGCTCCTCGGCGACAAGGGAACGACCGTGCACAACTCCTTCTTAGACACAACTGTCTCGGACGGAAAAGTCGTCGAGGGAACGGTTTCCAACACTTTCTCGGAAGAGGCGGCAGAGGAGCCTGCGCCACCAAGTGACACCATCGAATCGTCAGTGCAGGCGTCGCTCTCAACTAAGCCTGTGACCCTTGAGCAGGGCTTCTTCATGCCTGCCAAGGAGCCCGGCACGGTCGGGAACGAGTTTGACGAAGAACCAAGCGAGTAAGCGCTTGTTAGCCGCTTTGGGAAGGGTGGCACCACATGGATCTATTGTACAAGCGAAATGTCTTCACAGAATGATCACTTAGAAAACGCCTACTTCAAGCATGCTGTACGTCTGGCTAGTGGGCCTTGAGGTAGCGTAAGAGCGTGCGCGAGCTTTGTTTGGAGGTGTGGAAATGACACGGATTAAGTGGTTTTTGCTTGCTGCCTTAGCAGTGTTGCTTTTGGGAAGTGTCACGTTTGGTGCAGGTTCCAATGACTATCGTTCAGGAGCTGGCTCGCTCAGCTTAAATCAAGTTAGCAACGGTACAGTTTCGTATTCATCAGATACTGTTGACTGGTACAAAGTCTACGTGCCAGACTCCGGGATCTTCGTTGCATTCATGGACGGGTATCAAGAGAGAGACATCGATCTTTACCTTTACAGCAACTCTGGTGATCTGCTCGCACGGAGCACTAATAGCAGCGAGGATGGAGTGGTTCACGGTCGAGTAGCTGGTGGCTGGTATTACCTTAAGGTGCAAGCTGCCTTTAGCTCCTACGGCAGTGTGGACTACGACATCGGTGCGCTATTTGTCGACCACTCTACCGGTTATCTGCGAGCGACTCAGGACATTAATCTGCATAGTTTATATATGTCTTCGAGCCGGGTATATTGGATCTTCCTCGTAGATCGAGATGGGTTCTTCGATCCAGACCTGTTCTTATGTTACGGGGATGATGCAATACTAACCACAAGTCGTAGCGAGAGCAATATTGATGTAATTAAGTGGTATCCTGATTTCTCAGGAAATTATACGGTTGCAGTAGGTTCTTCTCAAGGAAACGGTTATTACTACATCCTTGCTGTGTCCAAATCGAGGTGAGAAGGTCCAAGGCGATCCTTCCCAGAGAGGGTTGCCCAGGAACAGGCTGCCTAGCTCAGTTTCTCTTTCTAAGGCCTAAGGAATGTCCACACACACGTGGCTGTTAGGATTAGCTTTTCTCGGTAGCGTGGTCTTGGTTGCCTTAGGCGTATGATCAGTCTTCCCGATGACTATCGCAGAAGTAGGAATTCATAGTGGATAAGCTTGGCCTTGTCCCGCTCCACTGTGTCGGGAAAGAACTACCCCCTACACCTATTTCCCAATCGTCATGAGCGCACGTCGATCGCCGCAACTAACAAAACCTTGTTTTCAGAGTGGATAGAGGTTCTCAGCGAAGAGAAACTGCCCACGTTCCTCTTGAATTAACTTACTTTCTGGACGTACATCTTAACAGCTAAAGGGCTCGTAACGTAGGAAGGAATAGAGGGAAGGGGATGATTATGCAAAATCCAGGATTGAAAGGAGAAAGCTGGAGAAACAGAGGCTTATTTGGCTGCATTATAGGTAGCCAAAGTTGGGTTAGAGCTAACTATTGCCAGCACCTGAAACAAGTCCGAAAGCTTACCTTGAGTCCATTGCTGTTACTCATTCTGCTTTGTACCATGCCTGCTTTGGTGGGCCTTGCGGTGGATGAAGGATTCGAAACTGGGGATTTGCGGGCCTGGAGATGGTCGATGCAGATTGCACCCACAGCATGGACCATAACGCAAAAAGAACGGCACTCTGGGACGTACTCTGTGAGAGCAGGGCGCGCCAAACTGAATATCCCTAACCCAAGCACTACAGATCTTCCAAGCAGGCTTTGGGTCAATCTACAGGTTCGAGAAGGGTATGTGCGCTTCTACGCACGGGTTGAGACGGGCAACACGCTCTGGTTTACAGTATGTGAACTGCGATCTGAGCACATGTGGTATTCAGGACGTGACTGCATAGCAAAGAAGATCTCAGCAGCTCCTGGATGGCAGGAAATAGAAATTTGGGTGCCTTCTGGATATTGGCACTTCCAGTGGGAGAACCAAAGCATATGGAATCGCTCTATATGGATCGATGACATAACGTTTGCTGAGACCAGTGAGTCTTTGCAGGCCGAGAAAGAGCGAGCGGACACACTTCTTCAAGAAGGGATTACAGCAGCAGTTAACGATGAACATGATACAGCAGTTGAATTGCTGACTGCTGCCTTGGATTTGTATCGCGATATTGGGAATCCTCGTGGCGAGGCGCGGTGCCTCGAGGTGTTGGGATTTACCTACAGCGAGCACGGTTACCCCTATGAAGCGGTCAAGCTCTATTGGCAGGCTCTAGCTCTTTATCAAGGCTTCCTTGACTGTCCCGGTATGACAAAGAGTTCGAGCAAAGAAGGTGTGGCGAGGCTTCAGTATGTCTTAGGGTCTGCTTACATTAGATTAGGTGCCTATGACCAGGCGATCGAACACCTCAATCAGTCTCTAGCTGTGTGGACAAGGATGCTGGAAGGGAACCCAACCACTGACACGATTGCCGATCTTCTCAGTAACGCATCGCTGCAAAACGCGACATGCCTAAGGCACCTTGCCGGTGCGTATCTCTGGGTGGGGCAACGTGAACAGGCCTTCACATGTCTCAATATGGCTCTAGAGATTTGTGAACGGAAGGACAGTACCAATGGGAGAGTGGCCTGTTTGGTTCAGCTAGCAGACTACTCGCTGGGCAAGGGCGAGGATCTGCAAGCACTTGATTACGCCAAGGAGGCTATGAGTCTCGCCGAAGCACTCGACGTCCGTTCGGTGAAAGCAACATGTCTACGAATGCTAGGGCTCTGTAGTGAGAGGCTCTCACAATACGAAGAGGCTATTCACTACTATGAACAAGCCTTGGCAATCTCAAGGGCTATTAACGACCAAGATGGCATTTTGATGGCACAATGGTGGCTTGGGCGTACCCACCGCAAGGTCGGACAGCTAGCCCAAGCAAAGTCCTTCTATGAAGAAGCGATTGCGATCCTTGAAGAAACAAGGAGCGGAATCGAAGAAGAAGGACTCAGAGAGTCATTCTTCTCCAAGTTCCGGCGTCTCTACGAAGGATATCTGGATCTGCTGTTGGAGATGGGAGAAGAAGAGGATACCATGTTAGTCGCCGAGCGCTGTCGTGCCCGCACGTTCTTGGATCTCCTCGCCATGGGGCCGGTGGGGACGATCGAAAACGTGGCCGAGGAGGGCATCCGTTCAGGTGTCGTAGAACCATCCGCGATCAAAGCCAATGTGGATGAAGTTGCACGTTCTCTTCCTTCCAATACCGCCGCCCTCGAGTACTTCGTCACCGATACCGCCACCTATGTGTGGGTGATCTACCAAGGTGAGATACAAGGACCTATTCAACTCAAACATGGACGGGCGGAGTTGATGCACAAGGTGATCGACACCCGTGAGCATCTTGGAAGTAGCCCCGAGCATCCATTCAACCCTCGTAATCTGGTCGAGCTCTACGACTGGTTGATCCGTCCGGTGGAGAACCTTCTCCCCGAAACAACCGGAGAAGGGGATGTCCCACATCTGATCATCATCCCCTCTGGACCGCTCTACTACCTCCCGTTCCAGGCCCTCATCTGGACAAGCGCGGATCGAAGCGAGCACGCTCCCCTCATCAAGCGATATGCCCTGAGCTACTCTCCCAGCCTGGCCACGCTGAAGTACGCACAAGCGTTGACTGATACTGCCTACCCGCAAGCTACATTCCTTGGGTTGGCCGATCCCGACTCCGGAGATCCTCGTCTCCCTGACGCGCAGACAGAAACGCGGGCCGTGGCGCAGCTCTTCGCTGTGTCCTCAGTCTATGTCGGTTCTGATGCAACGGAGGATGTGGTGCAGAGTGACTCCGCCACCGCGCGCGAGATCCTCCTCTCCACACATGGGCTGTTCAACCCACACAATCCGCTGTACTCGTATCTTGTCGTCTCACCGACCGCCGAAAATGAGGATGGCAAGCTCTTTGCCCATGAGGTGTTCAGCCTTCCTCTACATGCCAACATGGTGGTATTGAGTGCGTGTGAGACGCTCCTTCCCTCCTTTGAAGACATGAAAGGGCAGATCAAAGCGGTGCGAGGAGCCGATGACGATACACCAGTGAAGCTGACCGAGGATCAATTGAAGGAGCTGACAACAGGTGATGAGCTGGTGGGTCTGACGCGGGCGTTCATCTCCGCCGGGTCATCCTCGGTCCTCTCCAGCCTATGGAGCGTACCTTCCGGGTCAACCGCACAGCTCATGGTCTCCTTTTACAAGCACATAGAGAATGATAGGATGGACAAAGCGCAGGCGCTCCGTGCTGCCCAGCTTGAGGTGATGAACACCCCCGGTTGTACTCAGCCCGCCTACTGGGCCGCGTTTAACCTGACGGGGGATTGGAGGTGAGAAAGAGGATGAAGAGTTATCAGCTTATACGGCGTATTTCGACCCTTGTTGGTATTCTCGTTCTATTCTTGGGTGGCGTTTCCAGTTTCGCTCTTGGGAACGCCGTTAGCTTACCGACCTCACTCGAGGAAGGAACAGTCGTCTTGGATTACTTCGTGTCCGACGAAGCAACGAGCGTTTCCGTGATCACATATGACGGAGTGCAGACCACTAGTAGGATCGCAATCACACAGCGTGCACTTGCCGAACAAGTGCTGTCATTCAGGAAGGGGATCGAGTCCCCTCCCATGCCAGGGCAGGAGGCTGTCTCTTACCTGAGAGCATTGGAGAAGGGGCAAGATCTCTACGAACTTCTCATCGCCCCAATAGAGAACTACCTCCAAGGGGCAACACATCTGGTCATTGTGCCCTCGGATGTGCTGTTCTTGCTTCCTTTCGAGGCCTTGGTCAACTGCCCCGGCTGCGAGGAGCGTGACCTCTATGGTGGCAAGTTCCTGATCGAACGCTGCCCAATCAGCTATGCATCGAGCCTCACTTCGCTGGAATTGTCGCTGCGAGACACAAGAAGAAAAGAGGCCAGGTCAATCCTCGCTGTCGGTAACCCATTGGGATATTCACCTTGGTCTGAAAGAGAAGTGAAATACATTGCGGCGCTCTTTCCCAAGAGAACCGTTCTCATCGGGGCTGACGCAACCCCGGAGGCGATAAATCATCTATTGAAGGTGAGAAGCTACGATATCGTCCATCTTGCAGCAGGATGGCTCTCACTGGATACGCAAGCTCCCCTCCTTTCCGGGATTAGATTGCTTCCGGGCGAAGATGAAGACGGGATCCTTCGGATAGACGAACTCCTCGGGTTAGGCATATCGATCGACCTGTTGACGTTTTCCACTGGGCTGATAATAAAACTTCCGGTTGAGAGTACAGTGGGGGACAACGGAGAATCTTCTGCAGGGGAGGCGTTTCGGGTATTGACGGATGCTCTCCTTGCCTCTGGGGTTGCTTCAGCGGTGATCCCGTTAGGAAATATGAACGATTGCTCCACCAAGTACCTCATGGGGGTGATGTACCAGGAACTAATGCAGGGGATTACGAAAGACGAGGCGTTGCGTGAGGCACAGCTGTCGCTCCTCCGAGAGCCTGATTACAGCCATCCCTACTTTTGGACACACTTTGTACTGTATGGAGATTGGAGCGGTACGGATTCAACAAGGCCGCCGGATACGGGCAAGCTCGACTACGCACTCTACCAAGCGCTTCAGGAATGGAACACCAGCGAACATGCACCAGATGAGGCTCTTCCTCTCGTATCCGTTGTCGTGACGCTGGCCCGTCCAGCTATTCAAGAAGACCTGGAGACATTACGGGCTCTTTCGGACGAAATAGAGATCCAGGGAGCTTTTGGAAGCTTTGTACAGCTGCGTCTTCCACTGACGTTACTCGATGCCGTTTGCGCACTGCCTGAAGTGCGCTCGGTCGCAACGCCAACGGGAACAATTCCGAATTAGACCCACTTGGAGGTGGTTTCTATGTTACTCGTTAGACGAATGTTGATCGTGTTATTGGCGGGAGGATTGCTCTCTTCCTTCCTAGTTCTAGGACAAGTTGCGCCGCCCAACACGGGCAAGATGTCCTGGGATCTGTTTCAGACGGTAGCTGCGGGACAGCGCAAGAGGGCAGTGGGAGAAGACGTAAAGACAGTCTCAGCCCTCCTGATTACAACTAACGTCACCACGCAGGAGAACCTATCTGCCTTGAAAACACTCGGCTATACAATACTTGGAGCCTTCGGGCAATTTGTCATGGTGGAGGCACCGGCAGATTACTACGCCGATCCGCAGAACGGTGTTGATGCCATGGGCTTTGTGAGCAATGCTACCCTGCCACCTGTCACCATCACTAGTGCCGGTGGAACTACCCCGATAACCAACGGCACTCCAGCAATCGGGACAGGCCAGGTATGGGCGCATGGCTATCAGGGCAAAGGGACCAAGATTGCGGTGATTGACGCTGGGTTCAATCCCAACGATCAAACACTAGCACAGCTCAATACTACGTTTTACTCGGTAAACCCAACTGGAGCGGGAATAGGGACTTACGAAGCGGTGGAGGGAGAAGCAGCTCAGGGATCGGAACATGGAACATCCTGTGCGATTATCGCTGGGGATGTTGCCCCCAAGGCGGAGCTATACCTCTTGAGCTATCCGACGGCAACCGGTCTCATTGGATGGCTGTGCGCGCTTGATTATGCCGTCCATACGCTCGGAGTGGATATAGTCTCCACTTCGGTGGAATTCGGCTACCCCACCTGCCATGCTGATGGGACCGGCCCTCTGAACGCAACAGTTGATGAGATTCTTGCTGGCACTGACACGTCACTAGTGATTGCAGCTGGTAACTGGGCACAAGGAGATGGATCTGATCGGACGTTCTACGCGGGGTCTTTCACGGACTCAGACGGTGATTATAATTACGACTTCACCTCTAATATCGATGATGCGTGGGATCGGAACACTTTGCGTTTCTCCGCCCACGAGGGAGATCATGTTACAGTTATCCTCGAGTGGGATGACTGGACTGGTGGCGTAAGAACAGAGGACTTAGATATCGTTCTCTACGACGCCAAGTATCACGTTCAGCTAGCATATTCACAGGCACAGCAGTTCGGCAATGAGACAAATCCCGTGGAGATTTTCTATCTTGATCTTCCATACACAGGAGATTACTGCATTTCCATTTTGAACCATGCTGCAAAGTGGGACAGCCAGCCAGTCCAGTTGGTGTTTTTCCACCTGAACCTGTTCAACCGTGGCGGACACTTTGACATGGTGGAGCACCACAGCACTTGCGGAAGCGTGCGGGAAGTAGCAACCAACCCAGGGGTTATCACAGTTGGTGCGGTCTCTGTTGAGGATAGCACGGTACGAGAGTATAGCTCGCGCGGCCCGACTGCCAGCGGAGTGGAGAAGCCTGATCTCTATGCTCCGGATGGAGTAACAGGAACGGTCTATCCTACGTTTTATGGCACATCAGCCTCTGCCCCTTACGCCGCTGGGGCGATCGCATTAGTTCATTCGATCTATCCAGATACGTCGAAGCAGGAGGAACTTGCTCTATTGCAAGGACGGAGAGAAGAATCCGCCACCTCCGGTAGCGAAACCGCTCAAAGTGGAGGCGCCATTACCCAGAAGGCGGATACCGGATGCACTGACAACTGCGGCAACCCCATGTACCGACTTGATCTAGCGACAATCATTCAAGAATAGGAACGCAACTAGAACCAATTATCGAGGGGCTCGGGGAACCGGGCCCCTTTCTTCGGTTTGTTCGCTCACCTGCCACGCCGTTTGACGATGAGGTCCCGTCCCACTACAATTCTATCTACGAGACACAAGAGGGGTGGTCAACATCATTAAGGTACTTCTGACAACGACGATTGATTCTTTGGGCTATGTGGGAGAGGTAGTCGAGGTTGCCGACGGGTACGCGCGCAATTTCCTCATCCCTAAGCGCTACGCGATTGCACCCAACGAGCACAACATAGCGCGCTACGCCAAGGAGCGCAAGGCTCACTTGGCGGAGATCGAGGAGCGCGAGGAAAGGGCAGCACGCCTGCGCGATGCACTCGCCGATCGCGTCCTTGTATTCACCCGTAAGGCACACGACAACAAGAAGCTGTACGGCTCAGTGCGCGCGGAGGATATCATCTCCCAGATCGAGAAAGATCTTGGAGAGCACATCGAGAGCGGACGCGTACAATTGGAAGAGGCGATCGGTACATTGGGCGAGCACGCAGTGACGATCAATCTGTACAAGGACATCAATGTTGAGCTGCGCATCCGCGTGGATGAGGAGGGTGCGACAAAAGAGGAGTAGCCCCGCATGAAGAGCGGGTTGCGCTTTTTGGTGCTAGCGGTCTTTATTCTCGCCACCGCTGTCTGTGTACGTGGCGGCGAGACATCTCTTTATGTCGATGGCGAATCGGTCGTTCTTTCTCATCCAATCGTGCAGCGTGAAGGCGAGGCCTTCGTCCCATTGCGCGAGCTCGGCCTGCACCTAGGAATCGAGGCCGCCCTCGTTGAGGAAGAACACTCCATCGCGATCCGTAGCGCTGACGGCGATCACTTCTTCCCAGTCGATCACTTTCCGCTTCATAACAGCGTCTACTACATCTCTCTTTCCGAACTCCTCTCGATCGCCTCAGCGAGGATGCACGTCCTGGGAAGTGAGATATACATTGAGTCCGACGCACCCTACCTAACGGGAATCGATGCATCGGCAGATCGGGTGAGCGTCCGCTTCGACGGTTTCGTCCCCTACGAGATGCTCTCCTCAGATAATGGCAGCCTGCATCTGCGTTTCTACCACTGCACAATGGCCACTACTCCGCACCAGGTCACCGTCACAGGCGGATCCGTCAGTTCGGTCGCCCTCACCGTGAGCGGCCCCCGCAGCGCCGATCTTATCATCACTCTCTCCCAGGAATCACTCCCCCAGATCAAGCGCTTCACCGCGGACGGCTTCTACTCGGTCTCCCTCACGTTTGACCACCAACCATCGACCGAGACGGAAGAGACGATCTCCCCCTACATCACCTATCACGAGATCACGACCGACATCGGCGATGGACCGGTGAAGGTGAAGTACCTGTACATCGACGAGTGGCGCGATCACTACAAGCTTGTTCCTGCAATCTCCGAAAATGCGCTTGGGACGCTCTCCTCCCTAGGAGACATCGCTCGTTCTTACGCTGCAGCCGCAGCGATCAACGCCAACTTCTACGATACAGCGACGAACATTCCAATCGGCCTTCTTATCATCAACGGCCAGGCCTTGAGCTCAAACTATGAGAGGCGAGCGGCGCTGGGGATCGATCTGTTCGGGCGGCTTAGCTTCTTCAGCCCGCAGGTCTCGCTCTTTCTGCGTACGCAATCAACGAAGATCGACATCGACGATGTCGATCGGCCGATCAAATCGGGCGAACTTATCATGTACACGGCCGGCTACTCTGGTCCGTTATCGCACGGGTTCGTCGATTCCTTCCGCGTGGTGAAGATTCGAGGCAATCGCGTCACATCGGTACAGGACGGTCCGTACGTGATCGTCGATCCGGATGTGGACCTCCTCGTCGCCTGTGGAAGCGCGAGATCGCGCATCGGCTCGCTGGGAGTAGGGGATGAGGTGAACCTTGAGTACACACTCGATCAGGGCGACCTGCTCATCACCGATGCCGTGAGCGCCGGCCCGCTTCTCTACCTCGACGGAAACGAGGTATTGAACCCACAGGAGGAGAGCTTTAAGGTCGATTCGTACCTGGTGAGCGGCCGCGCCGCGCGCAGTCTCCTTGCCACCGATTGGTACGGCGGGCTGCTTCTGCTGACCGTGGTCAAGAATACCGAGAGCGTGGGGACGGACTTTGCCGGGCTCCTTGACCTCCTCGGAAAGTTGCCGGTGAAGGTGAAGAACGCCATCGCCTTCGACGGTGGACACTCGAGCTCGCTCGTGTTCAAGGACGGTCCGATCTACCGGGAGATCTCGAGCGGGGGCAAGGTAGCGGTCGGACTTCTGCTCGTTCCAATCGATCGATGAGATCTCTAGCGCGCGATGCCTTGTTGATGGCACTGGCTACCGCCATCTCGCGCGTCTTCGGACTGTTTCGCGATGTGACGATCGCCGATAAGTTCGGGGCGAGCGGGGCCTACGATGCATTCCTGATCGCCTTCTTCCTTCCCGTCTTCCTGCGACAACTCCTCGCTGAAGGAGCCCTCTCAACGGCCCTCATCCCCGTATACACGAAGTCCCTCGTGGACAATGACGAGGCTGACCGGTTCGCAAGCAACGTTCTGTCGCTACTCATCGTGACCTTTCCCCTCATCGTCGGCGCGGGGATTCTGCTCGCACCGATCTACCTTCCGTTCCTAGCAAGCGGCTTCGATCCTGAGAAGCTTGCCCTCTCGATATCGCTCTCGCGCATCGTCTTTCCGTTCATCGCCTTTGTTGGGCTCGCCGCTGCGTTCATGGGAATTCTGAACGCTCACCATCGTTTTTTCGCCCCGTCACTCGCCCCAATCTGGTTCAACATCGGGATGATCGTCGGTGC
>Ga0257143_1000015_pt1 | contig 15834 bp, 17 predicted proteins | sample saktaT_12_FD_194406 | JGI IMG/M metagenome (GOLD analysis project Ga0257143, IMG submission 194406) | Metatranscriptome of saline water microbial communities from Sakinaw Lake, British Columbia, Canada - sak_2011_1_27_50m (Metagenome... | ecosystem: Environmental > Aquatic > Non-marine Saline...
GGCTAACTATTTTAACCCTTGAATTCAAAACCATAAGGGCAGGCACTGTATCTGCTGAAGGCGATGCATTACATATATTTCCACCTATAGTACCCTGGTTGCGTATTTGAGGCGAACCTATTACACCTGCAGCCTCAGAAACAACTGGGACAAACTTATTTAAAAGGGATGAATTTATTAATTCTGTGTGTGTAAATATAGGCCCAATGGATATTTTGCCATTATTATCTTTCACATAATTTAGGCCTTCACAGCTTGAAAGGTTTACTATATACTTTGGGGTTGCCTCTCCGTTTTAAGCTTAACCATCAAGTCCGTGCCGCCGGCAATCAGCTTTGACTCATCACTATGTCGATATAGAAAACTTAGTGTTTCTTCTAAGGTATTAAAGGTTACAAAATCAAATTCCGGTAAAATCACAGCTTATTACTCCTTAATTATTTAGCCGCGGATTTACGCTGACCCGCCCGCCTCGCAAGCGAGAGAGCGTTGCGGGCAGGTTACCGCTGATATTTTTTCTTTTATTATCTTTGTATTTAAACCTATCTTTGTTGATCTGTGTAAATCTGTGGCTCAATAGTTACATTTCTCTTTTTAAATGCAGTATCAGCAGCCTCTATTATCTGCTGATAACCTGTGCAGCGACACAGATTTCCAGATATAGCACGCTTAATCTCTTCTCGACCCGCCTTAGCTTTTTCATCATACAATGCCTTTAATGACATCAACATTCCTGGGGTACAAAATCCACACTGAACTGCTCCTTTGTCAACAAATGCCTTTTGTAGCGGATGAAGGGATGAACCTGAGCTCATGCCCTCAATAGTCTGAATCCTTTTCCCATTAATCTGGGGTGCCAGGACAATGCAGGAGTTCACTGCCTTGCCATCTATCAGCACAGTACAAGCGCCACATTCTCCAGCTTCACAAGCTTTTTTGGTACCTGTAAGGCCTAGATGATCCCTCAGTAAGTCAAGTAAAGAGATGTTAGGTGGGATCTCCATGGTCATCTTTTTCCCGTTAAGAACAAAGGTAATTTTTACATTTTTCATCTTTGATCCAACGTTTAATCGTTCCTGATTGCATAGTCCTTTCAGGCTATGCCATCTTGCTCATTAACTTACCGCATCATCATGTTGGGAAGGAACAGGGCAAGTTTGGGGAATATCGTGATGAAAATGACTATAGCGAATATTGACAACAGGAAGGGAAGCGTGCCGCGAAAGATCTCTTCTACCGACACATCCTTCACCACACCAGCAACAGTAAAGATATTGAGCCCCATTGGCGGGGTAATCAGTCCTGCCTCCATCATAAGCACAGCGATGACACCAAACCAGATGGGATCAAAGCCGAGGGCCAAGATTATCGGGAAAATAACCGGCAGGGTCAGAACCATCATTGATATTGCATCCAAAAAACATCCCAAAAAAAGATAGATAGTCACAATGATTGCGTGAATCAGGTATGGAGACACCGGGAGACTGCCTGCCCAAGCTGCCACCTTCATGGGGATCATAGATAAGGCCAAGAAATAACTGAAGACATTAGCTCCAGCTACGAGGAAGAGAACCATTACTGAAATTCGGACTGCCTCCTGCAGGGCTTTTGTCAGATTCTGCAGGTTCAGTTTCCTTTTGATGAGAGCCACCAGAAACAGGACTGTCGCGCCTATTGCACCAGCCTCTGTGGGGGTAAAAAAGCCCAGGTATATGCCTCCCATTACCACCAAAAAGATCGCCAGCGGTTCCCATATACCTTTAAGCGCTATAAATTTCTCTCTCCAGCTAACCGGCTCAGGGCTGGTAGGGGCTAAACTCGGGTTCAACTTAACCCTCACCACAACAATAGCGATATAAGCTATTGCAAGAATCAGCCCGGGAATCATGCCGGCAATCAGGAGTTTCCCAATAGACTGCTCCGTCATCATACCATAGACGATAAACCCAATACTCGGCGGAATAAGAAAACCCAGCGTACCACCTGCGGCAATACTCCCTGTAGCGAGCCTTGGGTGATAGTTAAACCGCTTCATTTCCGGAAAAGCGATGGTCCCCATTGTGGCTGCCGTAGCCACAGAAGACCCCGAGACTGCGGCAAACCCGGCACAGGCACCAATCGTTGCAATCGCCAGCCCACCGGGCAACTTCCGAAACCACTTGTCAAAGGTGCTGTACAACCCTTGAGTCATCCCGGAGCTACCGGCGAATCCACCCATAACAATAAATAGTGGGATGACCGTATAGGGGTAAAAAGCAGAAACCTCATAGACTGTCCTTGCAACTACCGGTAACGCTGCCCCTATGGAGGCCAAATAACTAATTCCCGCGAAACCCACAAACATCAACGCAAAGGCAATGGGCATTCCCAGGAATAGTAGAAAAAATACTAAAATCGTTCCGATGACACCTATAACTACCGGGTCCAAGGTTATCTCCTCACCAGTTTTTTCAGAGAATCTGAAAGATCAATCAGGAGTTCCAGGCAGATAAAGACACCTGCTACCGAGACAAGTAGCCTGAACGGTCGCTGGGGGATTCTCAGCATGTCTGAAACAGTTCGTTCTTCCATTCCTACCACCCAACCCTGCCATGCCAATATGGAAAGTATGAATAGGCTGAGAAGAATGGTCATAACATCCATGATGAGTCCCGCCCGTTCGGGCAGTCGAGATACAAGCATTGTTACGCGAACATGCCCTTTCACCTGGTGCGTGTATGCAACACCAAGGAGTATAAAAACCGCTAACATGTAACTGGATAGCTCGACCGCGCCGGGGATAGGCCAGGCCCATACGGCCCGGCCTATCACATCAGTAGCAGTAAGCAACATCATAGGGATGAGCAAGAACATGCCCACTAAACACAGGTAAAAGTTTATGCGCTGTATCCACCTCTTGATTGCAGTCAACCATCCCATGAGGCAACTTTATCCCTGTAATAAGTTAATAGCTATTTCCATTCGGGCGGAAATGCAACGCATTTCACGCCTCTCTTTTCGCATTCCTCGTTGTACATGATCACGGTCTTTTTTTGCCGGAAGTCCCTTCGCCTCCAGCCCTTTCACCCACTTCCTAGTCTCATCCTGAAATCCTGCGTACCAGCGATTCTCCTCTTTCTTAGGAAGGTAATAGAGTTCCACGCCTTTCGCAGCGATCTCTTTCATCATGACTTTGTAAACGTCCACCGTTAACCCCCCAGTGGTGCGGAAGGGATTTGAGCATACTTCCTCTATGAGAGGCTTAAGGTCATCCGGTGTCCTGTCCCAGCTCTTCTGGTTCATTATTATGCCTTCAGTAACACAACCGAAGGTTGCGATCGTCCCCTGTTTTGCTACCTCATGTAGTTTGAAGGCGAGAACTAACGGTGGGCAGGTAACGAGCCCGTCAACAGTACCTGTCTCCATAGCCAGATATACTTCACCAAGGGGCATGAATACCGGTTCTGCGCCTAAAGACTTAATGTAATTCGTCTGGTGGCCCCCCGGGGTCCTTATCCTGAGTCCCTTGCAATCTTCAAGGGTACGTACGGGCTTAGTAGTCCATAATGAGGCCTTGATGCATCCGTTCAATTCGATCATCTTCACGCCGGGGAATTCTCGCTTCAGGATGCGTTTATACATCGCATTTCCGATGTCAGTACCGATGTCTTTCCCATCCACCCAGACGGCCAGGGAAAGCACATCGCTGAGAGGAAAGCGGCCTGGTGTCCATGTAGCGGTAAAATAACCCATATCAGAGAGTCCCTTGGCAACTATATCGTAATGCTCCGGCCCTTTACCCAGTGCACCACCCGCATACATGGTGTAGGTTATACGACCGTTGCTTCTCTGCTTCAACTTCTCAAGCATGGGTACAAAGACAGTCTTAACCTCTCTGCCAACGGGCGGATGCCACGTGCTAAATTTTATATGCATCTTAGACTGTGCTGCTGAATTATTGCTAACAACTACTAATAGACTGACTGCCAGCACAGCTACTAAAGAAATCAGAAACATCTTCTTTTTCATCGCTTCTCCTCCCTTAAAAAAGTTTATGTCATTAACCTCAACCTGTTCACGTCTTTCCTATGGACCACCCCCTTTCAAATAGTTTAATGGAGCTATCTCCACCTCTGATCATCCAACCCTTTGCTGAATTGACCTTTATTAACGCCTTATTTTCTGCAAGTCCAGTTCCTTTAGGATCGTTATCCCCTTCTGTTTCATCTCTTTCAATGCCTTTGCCGAGGTCTCGGGTGTCACTCCCTTGCATAGTCCCTCTATAACGAATACCTTGTATCCTGCATCAGCTGCATCCATAGCTGTTGCCTTCACACAATAATCCGTTGCGATCCCATAAACGATGAGCTTCTGGATTCCGTTTCTTTTCAGGATCTGATCCATCTCCGTTTTGGCTCCACCATCGTCCATAAATCCAGAGTAACTATCATATCTTGTATCCCTACCTTTTTGCACAATGGCCATGAAAAGGTTATTGTCAACAAGGACCCTTGCATTTTCTGTTCCCTGTATGCAATGAGGAGGCCAGAGAACCTGAGTTCTTCCATCGATCTTGATAACATCATAGGCTTTTTCCCCAGGATGATTCGTATAGAATGATATATGGTCTGCAGGATGCCAGTCCTGGGTGCCGAAGATAGGATAGCCATCTTTGCTGAGGATTTCGGTAGCCTTCTGAATCTTCTCAATGAAGGCCTTATCTGTGCCATTGACTGCTAAAGAGCCGTTCTTCCAGGTAGTAAAATCGCCCTGGACATCCACCACAATGACCCCTATCTTCCCCTCAGCAATGGCCATAGTTGCAGGGATAAAGATTAAGGTGGCTAAGCTGATAACTAAAAAACTCAAAACTATTAGCAAGTTATTCGATTTCATTTCCATCCTCCTTTTAATTATAAAACAATTAAAATAAACTCACCCCATGAAAAAGACTTTCCTCATGTATCATATATCACCCCCTTTCCTTCATTAAGGGCAGCTTATGGGATCCATAAATACCGAAAACAACGGGGCCATCTTGAAGAAGCTGGAAGATCAATTCAAGAGGTCGTGTATTTATTATTACCTCAACCCATCTTCTTTTTTGGCCTCCTCTTTCTTGAGACCACCGATCCGTGCCAAATGCCTGCCCCAGTTTGTCACTACTAATACAACGAGGACCTCATCCTCTTTGGGGGCATCTTGGAGTCTTCTGGTCCTATCCCCGTCTGCTCTCAACAATCTCCTCAGTTGTCTTCAGCTACCTTTGGCACAACTTGAAATGAATGAGATAACCTATCAAACAGTCCTATAGGCCAACTACTCTCTAAGTATAGCTTCCCCCTTATTTGCCTGTTCCTATCAAAGCTTCTTTTATAGAAATATCTACTGATTACCTAGATGCGAACCAGTTTATTTGCTTTTTCGAGGTCATCTGCTACATCGCCTAAATCGAGCTTTTCCAAGCATGTTCTAGTCTGCAATCCGGTGTCCTTATTCCAGCCATGAAGCTGGTAATATTCATCAAGCATGCTATCATACTTTTCCTTTGACAAAGCATGCCCTTTAAATGGCCCTGATTTTATCGGTTCCCTTAAACACCTTTGAGGAGGATAGTCATCTTTACGTCCCAAATCGGCATGGAGCACATTAAATGCCTTCTCAACATTAAAGATTCGGTCAGCAATTCTTACAAGCTCCTCTTCAGTTGTTTCCCATCCTGTAGCTGCAGAATACAACTCAGCAATTTCTCCAAAACCTATTAGATCAGGTCCCTCCCAGGTACCAAAAAACATACATATACCTGAGGAATTTATCAGTTCCTGGATGCGCTCAGTATATATAACTAGCCTGGCTTTGTCTTGATACTCTACACGACTAAATGTTTTTACCCCAAAAACTTTTTCAGCGGACTCAGTAAGTTTAGGGTCACCTTCCACAAAAAGCTCGCATATGGGAGCCCCAGTGGTATGACCCCCACCCCTTGTTGCAACAGAAACGCCCAATCCCCAGCCTATGGGTAATCGTGTTTCTTCATATATGCCTTGCCCCTTCAAAGCCATAGCATAGTATCCGCTGTCCCTACCAAGTATCTCGGACCCATACTTGGGACCCTCTGCCAGCAAATTTCCAAATCCTTCCCTATAGGCCAGCTTTCTAATAAGCTCAAAGGCAACCCCATAATCGCTCCACTCTAGCCTCAGACCATCAGTATCTTTCGGAGTGAGAATACCGCGCTGATAGCATTCAAATGCCCATGAGATGGCTGCTGAAGTGTTATCCTCATCTAAACCCAACTGGTTGCAGAGGCTATGAGCTTTTATAATTGCCGGGGCATAATCTATCGCAAGCTTACCACCGAAATCTACCATAGTATTAGTCTCAAATCCCTCAGTAGCTAAGCCAGCATAAGGTCCATGATCAACTTTATAGTATCTACTACAAGCCATAGGGCAAGCCATATAACCAATATTTCTCTGCTTATACTTACTAACAAAAATATCAGGGTCGAGATGCTTTATAGATTCCTCAGGCATATACCCATCTTGATAGTTCTTATATGTCATGCCCCCGCCTTCATTCTCATATGGGAAAATTCCTATTGTGCCATACTCAAAAAGAGGCTTTAGTCTCGGTGATTCCTTTATGCTTTCAAGATTACGATCAACTGCCTCCATAAACCTGTCAGGTTGTGCGACTTCTACTGAACCTGTCCCTCGCACTGCAACCGCTTTTAAGTTCTTTGATCCCATTATAGCACCGAGCCCACACTTTGCTGCGGCTCTGTTCCTATTTCCTATAACACAAGCTCCTCTAACCAGATTTTCACCAGCCGGCCCGATACAAATTATCTGAATATCCTCATCACCCACTTCTTCCTTTACCAAGTCGTCTGTTTCCCAGGTCGTTTTCCCCCAAATTCCCCTGGCATCTATTAGCTTCACGCGGTCGTCATCTATGGATAAGTAAACCGGCTGCCTAGCCCTGCCTTGGATGACAATATGATCATATCCGGCGAACTTAAGCTCAGGTGCAAAAAAGCCACACATATTGGCAGTCCCAACGCCATAGGAAAACACAATCTTGGAAGCTAGGCAAAGGCGAGTAGCACCTGGGGCCAGCGTACCGGTGAAGGGTCCAGCGCTAATAACTATTTTATTCGCCGGCTCATAGGGGGTGACCCATGGTTTAATCTCATTATAAAGTATACGTTGGCTTATTCCTCGAGCTCCAAGCCATTCTTTGGCATACTTTATCGTCGGTTCACTAGATATAGATCCCGTACATAAGTCTACTCGCATTATTTTTCCTGCATATGCATAAATTTTCCTTTTCATTCCTCTTCCCCTGGTTTATGACGTCTTTCGCCCATCCAAAATGGCTTCCAATTCATCACGCGCTACCCCTGGACAATATTTCAAGCAGAATTTGCAGCCAACACAAGCTATTCGCCCATTTTCAGCTTTTCTGTGCACCACAACCCAAAATTTTCCTTCACCCTCCAACCTTCCAACCTCTATGCTGGACTTTTTCCGAGAGAAAATCTTTTGATGGTGATACGAACAGGCTATCTCACATGACCTACATCCCACGCACTTTTCAGTGTAAATGATATTTATCATTTAGCCTCTCTATTTAAGCACTTATTCTTTGTATTTTTCTATTGTCTGTAATGGCAGAATGTTTGGCCGCTTTAGACCCAGGTTATTTGAAGCCTTCTAACCTAGTTCTACCCTGTTCTTGCTCTTTTCTGAGCCCCCATTCCTAGGGAAAACGCGACCTGAATCAGTTCTTAGCAGGGCCATTAGTTTGCCCTATTCAGCCGTCACAATTAATTTACCAGCGCCTTCAAGTTTCTTCGCAACATCCTCCATACCTAGTTCAATCAAACATTTGCGAGTCTGGAAACCGCTTCTTTTATCCCAACCATGTAATTCATAGAACTTATCCAGCATTTCGTCCCATCTATCTTTATCGCACTTATGTCCTGCGTATGGCCCAGATCTAACAGGCTCTTCCATGTATCTTTCAGGAGGATAGTCGTCCTTTCGCTCAAAGTTGGTGTGGATTGTGTTGAATGCCTTCTCAAGATTATATGAACGTCTTCCCATCAGCGTCAATTCCTCCTCCGTCAAGCCTATGCCCATGGCAGAGTTTACCAGCTCGGTATAATCTGAGGGCTCAAGAGCATGCGCTCCAAGAAGTGACCCCATGTAAACACAGACACCTATCATATCTTCTATCTCTTTAGCTTGCGCCTGCCAAAAGACAGCCTCAGGTATGTTCTCATATTCAGTTGGTAGAAAAGCTAGATCCCTTGGACCACTGACCTCCGGAGTACTTACCGCGCCTCGCAAATGTCTCCCGGCAACAGGAGAAGTAGCTAATCCAAATCCCCATCCTTTTCGGATCCTGTACGGATCAGCCGAATCCTGCCCTTTCATATGGATGGCAAATCTTTCAGATCCTTTGCCTAATTTCCGAGAAGCTTCCTTTACCCCATCTGCCAGAAAATCCCCAATTCCCTCACGATAGGCAAGTTTTTCAACCATCTTTACCATTACATCCTCATTTCCCCATTTAAGCTCCAGACCATCAGTTTCTGCTTTAGTCAGGAAACCCCTCTCATAACATTCAAATGCCCAAGACAGAACAACAGAAGCCATATCTCCGTCTAGACCTAGCTGGTTAGACAAAATGTGGAATTTGATGGATGCTGCCGGGTCGTCTACGTCAAACCTCTCTGAATACCAACAAGAATTAACCCAGTATCCCGTTCCTTTCGTACCTTTGTATTTACCATCCCCGATCTCGATAAAGGGCATGCATCCTATAGGACAGCTGAAACAAGCTGTAAACTTCTTGTTATATCTGGGAACACCTATATTTTTGTCAACTAGCCTTTTTCTTTTTTCGACTGGCCAATATTCATCCTGCCCATTCCTAACGATAACCGAAAAATCCCAGCCCTTAGATTCAGGCTGGTAAAACGATTCTATGATTCCCGTCCGCCATGAAGCTGAAGTAGGCGAATCTTTAATCTTTCGCAAGGCTGCATCCACTGCAGCAAGGTACCTTTCAGGCTGGGCTATCTTAATCGAGCCGTGTCCACGCACTGCCAAAGCCTTAAGTTTTTTGCTTCCCATTACACACCCAACTCCTGATCCACCGGCAGCCTTAGCACAGTCACCAATTATGCATGAGCCTCTGACTAAGTTCTCGCCCGCAGGGCCTATTGATGCCACCTTTATTCTGTCATCACCAAGCTCTCGTTGCAGAATTTCCTCTGTTTCGTAGGTTGTTCTACCCCAAACAAAGCCGGCGTCCCTCAATTCTACTTTTCCATCGTGTATCCACAGATAAACAGGACTTTCTGCCTTTCCCTTGATCACCACATGGTCGAAGCCTGCATATTTTAATTCTGGTCCAAAATCACCGCCAAAATTGGCGGAACCCTTTCCATTATTAAATGCATTCTTTGTATCTATTGAGACCCTACATGCACCGGGTGCTAAGGTACCTACCAGGCAACCGACGCCGAAAATAAGCATATTCTCGGGATCTGACCATTTGGTATCTGGACTCATTTCGTGTAACAAGATGTAGCTATTGATGGCTCTGCCGCCAATGAATCTTTTTGCATACTTTTCTGTATCTTCGGTTGAGATTCTCTTACTACTTAGATCAACCCTCAATATTCTTCCCGCCATACCACCATTGATCCTACGTATATTCAACTTCATTTCACCTCCTTTAAAGCCCCATAAGCACAGTATTTCACGCAGAGAGCCTGAGCTTCTCCTTTACACGAATCACATGTAGAGCTAATAGACCATTCAACTTGACCGGTTCGGTTATGCCTAGCAACTTTAATACTGGATAACTCTGGGGAGAAAACTCCCCCATGATGAAAAGAGCATATCAATTCACAAATCCTGCAGCCGTAGCATGCTTGGATATCTATTGCTATCTTCAATATCTCAACTCCTTTTTAAAAACAAACCAAAACTCTCCCCGCTTGAGAGTATGCTCATAATTGCTGCCAGCAAGAGGCTCATTAATTTTGCTGGCTAATCCAAAGCTTTCAGAAAGTTCGCTGTAATTGCTACCCAGCCATGACAAGCCTGAACATTAAAAATTGCAGCATCTTGTGTCGATGGAGGACCCTGGTTCATCGTAGCATCCGAAATAAGGATAGGGAAATATTCAAGATGGAATGCATCTCTTATTGATGCCTCTACGCAAATGTTAGTAGCTATCCCTACAAATGCTAGATACTTAATGTTGTATGTCTTCAAAATGGTATCTAGATTTGTCCCGAAGAATGCACTATACCTTGACTTTTCAACAAATATATCGCCCTCTTGAGGTTTCAGTTGCTTTACAATATCAGCACCCCATGTGCCATGGATGGTCAGCTTGTCTCGCCATTCGGGATGTTCACGATAGCATGTTAGAACCAGCTTATACCAGAACGGTGAATTCGGACCCCCGCTATCTTGCAAATTGGGTGAGTTCACCATTGCAATATATGCGACTTTGATCCCTTTTGCCCGCGCTTTATTTGTTATTTTACTAATAGGATCAATAATTCTTTGGGTGTTAGAGACATCTTCGCCTATTAGATCGAAGAAACCTCCCTTAGTCGCAAAGCAATTTTGCATATCTATCACAATTACAGCCGTCCTTTGAAGGTCTATTTCCGCCGGTTCAGGTTCTGCTTGAAGCACAGCCTTTTCAAGAAAAGGGGTATGAGCCGGGAACCCCGATGTGACTTCTTTATTCATTTTGATTCCTCCATACTAAGTTCATACGATAAGTAGACAGATGTCACAAATAACGTTGACAATAGCATCGATATGCCCGCCAATGCTTAGAGACACCTCCCTCCGCTGCCGACCCTGTAGTCAGTCATTTTTTCTATCATTGCCTTAACATCTCCGAAATAGGCTCTAGGAGTATGCTAAACTCTCCCCAACATTTCACAGCCCACTATATACATTCCACTGGCTAAGCCTCGAGTGATAAGCATACTTTTCAACATCTAACCCCAAGGGCGGGTATTAAAAACCGTCTAAAGGATGACTTTTGTAAAGCTTTAATACTCTCATCTTGTTACACCAAGGTGCTTGTCCTTCACTTCCTCATTATCCCGTAATCCCCCGGGTATGGACTCGTATACTATTACACCTTTACTAATGATATACACGTAGTCAGCCACTGCTAAGGCCATCGGCAGGTTCTGTTCTATCAATAGGATAGAAAGGCCACCCTCCTTAAGCTGGGCAATAATGGAGCATAGATCCCGCACAATCACTGGAGCCAGCCCCTCCGAAGGCTCATCCATCATAAGCAAATCGGGGTTGGTCATTAACGCTCGGCTTATGGTCAGCATTTGCTGCTCCCCGCCACTAAGCAGATCACCCTTGCATCTAGCTCGCTTCTTTAGAACTGGGAAAAGGGAGTACACTCTGTCCAAAGACCATGATTCTGGTCTACCCGTATTGCGTGCGGACATGGTAAGATTCTCCTCCACGTTCAGTGAGGGAAAAATGTGGCGCCCTTGGGGAATCAAACCGATACCCATTTGAGCAATCTTGTAAGACGGCAAACCAGTGATGTCTTCTCCTTTGAAACAGACTACGCCACGGCGCGGAGGAGTGAGGCCGATGATTGAATTAATAGTAGTTGTTTTGCCCATTCCATTACGGCCTAGAAGAGCTACTACAGAGCCTTCCATAACCTCCAGCGAAATACCCTGGAGGATATAACTTTCCCCATAGTAAGCATGAACATCAGTTAGCTCCAGCAATTTCTTTGCCCTCCTCGATTCCCATATAGATTTCCTTAACCCTTGAATTAGCTTGGATTTCCTCTGGTGTTCCCTCAGCTATGATTTGCCCATAATGAAGCACAATAATCCGCTCAGCCACCCCAAATGCTAAATCCATGTCATGGGCAATGATAAGCACTGTAATATCTGTGCCCAGGTCATGAATTATGTCGATGATCTCAGCACCTTCAGCGGCCGTCAACCCAGAAGTAGGTTCATCTAACAACAATAGTTTTGGCTCTGAGGCTAGACTAAGAGCGAGCTCCAATTTTTCTTGCTCTCCGTGAGCTATATTCTGTACGAGGTCATCTCTCTTTTCCCATAAAGCCACTATGCCAAGCAACTCCCGAGCTCTAGCAAACATACTTTTATAGGCTGTGATCGAGCGAAACATTTGGAAGCGAAAGGGCTGGGTTCCTTGAAGAGCCAACAAAGCGTTGTAAAGTACTGTAAGATTAGGAAAAAGGTTGGCTATTTGAAAAGAGCGTGCCATGCCAAGATGGGCACGACGATGTATAGCCATACGCGTAACCTCTTGTCCATAAAAATATATCCGCCCGGCTGAAGCCGATTGCTGGCCATTAAGCAGATTAAACAGGGTAGTTTTTCCCGCTCCATTAGGCCCGATAATCACCAATCTCTCCCCAACCTCTACAGTAAAAGAAACATCCCGTAATGCATGAACACCACCAAAGTCTTTCGACAATTCCTCTACTGTTACTGCTTCCATATCAGGGACGCCCTTTTCCAAAATACAGACAGGTAAACGCCGATTCCTGCTCGAGCACACATGATAGCCACGACGAAAGTTACACCTAGGATCAAAGGCCAGCGCTCCGGAGCAAATATGCCTGCATAAAATTCCATAATTATTATCACCGCAACCCCGATGATCGGGCCATAAAGCGTTCCAAGACCACCGAGGATTACCATCAACATCACTAAACCAGAAGTAATAACACCAAGGTGGGAGGGAACCATAATCCCATTATGGTACGCAAAAAACACGCCGGCTGTCCCGGCAAATGCGCCGGCAACAATAAAGGTAACATATTTGTAGAGCCAAACATTGTAACCCAAAACTCGCATTCGGACTTCACCTTCACGGATGCCTTGGAGAGCATGTCCAAAAGGAGATTTCACAAGACGATATAAGAGGAAAAAACAGATGGCAAAAGCCAGGAAAACAAAATAATAGAAAGAAGTAGCATTCCAACTGAACCAGGGGATACCTAGAGCAGGACGTAATATACCTCCCAAACCGAATTCACCCCCACTGACTGAATACCACTTTACGGCAACACTAAAAAGCAACTGCCCTAGGGCAAAGGTTACTAATAAAAAGTAAATTCCTGATACTCGAAGCGCGATGATACCAAAGACTGCAGCAACGAGCGTCGCCATTAAGATGCCGCAAGGTGCACCTATCCAAAAGCTATTAATTCCATACCGGGTCATTAGGATACCAATGGTATAACCTCCCATCCCAAAGTAGGCTGCATGCCCTAAGGATATAAGCCCTGTATACCCCATAAGAAGATCCAAGCTCATGGCAAAGATTGAGAAAATAAGTATCTTAGCCATTATGCTCTGAAGATATGAAGGCAGCAAAGGAGGTAATATAATAAAGATCACAGTAATGGCAATATAGGGGACAAAGGGAACTAGTTGTCCTTGCCATAATTGCCTAATGGATTTTGGGCTGGCAGTTTTCACCTTTTAGACTCTTCTCCCCAAAAGACCAGAGGGCCTGACTAGCAAGATAATTATCATAACCAGGTAAATCGTAAACATGGCGAGCTCAGGGAACAGAGCTTTGCCAAAAGCATCAATAATGCCTATTACCATACTCCCTAATAAAGCTCCTTGTATAGAGCCTACCCCACCGATAATGACCACAGCTAGTGCCAAGAGCAAGACATCCATGCCAAGACCGAGATTTACTCCCAATAAGTTCGCTCCAATTACACCAGCAAACCCAGCTATGAAGGAACCCACAAAGAAGAGAGCAGTAGAAACTAGCCCCAGGTTTACACCTAGCGCCATTGTCATTTCTTTGTCATCCATTCCCGCGCGAACAATGGCACCAACTCGAGTCTTGTCTTGCAGCCACCATAAACCTATAGCTAAAATTAGCCCGATAAGGATTGTTGCAACACGCGCCTTAGGATACGACCAATCCATAAAATTGAAGGAACCAGATAGAAAAGGCGCTGTAAACGGTGCTTTAAATATCGGACCCCAGACCCACATACTGATATTGGTCAGGATATAGATGAAGCCGAAGGTAAGCAACACTTGCTCATTCAGCTGCTTATATAGATGACTAAAGAATCCCCGCTCCATGGCCAAACTGATCAGCCCAGCAGCCAGACCACCCATTAAAGCGGCAAACAAGAAATTCAATCCATATTTTACTGCTATGGTCCAACCAACATAGGCGCCAACCATATACAATGCGCCATGGCTTAGGTTGAGAATACCCATGACCCCAAAAATTAGCGAAAAGCCGGAAGCTAAAAGAAATAATATGAAGCCAAACGAAACCCCGTTTAGCATATTTAATACGAATACATCCACCGAAAATTATACTCCCGTTGCGTCTTTGTCATCCAATAGCTATAGATCAATGGCACTGCTGGCACTTTTAATTTGGGAAAAGGACAGGTTGAGCAAAACCTCAACCTGTCCTTGGCAACTATTCCCTAGGATCTCGCACATCAGAGTAGATATAAATTGGGTCCCATACGTACGCGCCCTTTACCACGCGGGCTTCACAAATATAGCGATTTGTAATAGCAATCCCAGAGGGGGTAAAGGATAATGGACCTTGAGGAGTCTCCATTCTCAATCCCAATATGGCCTGTTTCAGTTTCTCGTAGGTGGTATCTCCCTTTGTAGCCTCTAACGCTGCCAAGACTATGGAAGTAGCTGTATAAGAATTTGCATGATCTCTGTCAGGCTTTCTCCCGAATTTGCCTTCGAAACCTGCCACGAATCTTTTGTTGCTTGGGTTATCAATACGCCAAGTGTAGTCAAGGCAGCCCACCACACCAGCGATGAAATCACCAATCTCTTCCATATTTGCCGACCTTAAAGCCGCGGCTTCAGGAATTAACACTGGCATCTTTAGCCCGAATTCGCGGTATTGCCTTAGAAAACGTGCTAAATCACCGGCTATTGTCCAAATCACTACAGCATCAGCTTTCTTCAGGGATGGTAGGTAGGGTCCGAAATCTGCTGTACCAAACGGTGCCCATTGTTTCGCAATCAGAGTTCCCCCCCTCTCTTTGAACATGTCTATGGTCCCGCCTACAAATCGATACCCAGCCACATAGTCGGCACCTAAAGTGGTGATTTTCCTGTAACCTAACTTGTCATAAGCATACCAGCCCAATGGCACACCCACTGAATAAAGTGTTCCAGGATACAACAGCACGCTACCAAACTTCGTTATCTCCAGTGGATGGTCCATCAGGCCTATGTCAATGACTTTCTTTTCAACGAAATAGGGAGCTAACCCCGTAGCAACTCCGGAATGGATTGGCCCGATAATGACCTTCACCTTGTCTACTTCTACTAGTTTCTTCGCCTTTTGAAGAGACATAGAGGTATCAGTTGCCCCATCTTCGATTATGAGTTTTATCGGTTTGCCGGCAACCTTATAGTTAGCCTCGTCCAACCGAAACTTGATGCCATCCTTGCCTAGCGGCCCATAATCAGCCATAGGCCCAGTGAACGGCAAAATAACCCCTATTTTTATTGGTTCCACGGCTCGTGCTGGCTTAACATAAGCACCTATTAGCAGCACCTGTACTAGCATCAGAACCACACCCCCGCCAACGGCTTTTAGCAATGTTTTTTTTCTCATCTAAGACCTCCTTTACTTTTGAATTCTGATCCATTAAGTATTTGTATATTAACTTGCCCGGTTCTATCACCCCCTTTACTTACAATTTTATCTCCCTTATGCCAAATATTAGGAAGGACAATCACAATCTTGAAAAATACCTTCCTATAAC
>Ga0257143_1000044_pt1 | contig 11945 bp, 1 predicted proteins | sample saktaT_12_FD_194406 | JGI IMG/M metagenome (GOLD analysis project Ga0257143, IMG submission 194406) | Metatranscriptome of saline water microbial communities from Sakinaw Lake, British Columbia, Canada - sak_2011_1_27_50m (Metagenome... | ecosystem: Environmental > Aquatic > Non-marine Saline and...
AACCTTACAGGAGGGAAATTTTTATGAAAAAAGTGATTTTTTTTGCACTGCTGATGAGCATCAGTATATTTGCTTTTGCTCAATTTAACGACCTTGTTTTTTCCGAGTACATCGAAGGTTCCAGTTACAACAAAGCTTTGGAGATCTATAATGGAACAGGAGCTGAAGTAGATCTGAGTAATTATGTAATTTTACAGGCTGCCAACGGTGGACCCTACGATGAGTACACTTACTGGATGAGTGGTACATTGGCAAATGATGAAGTAATAGTATTCGCACATGGATCTGCTGCCCCGGAAATCCTTGAACAGGCTGATATAATTGATAACTATGTATGCAATTTTAATGGCGATGATTTTCGTGGATTGGGTAAGATAGATGAAGAGGGTTTATATCCGGTTTTAGGACCAGACGGTGTAACTACTGTGAATATGTCTATTGTAGATATGATAGGCACTTATCCTGATGATCCTGGAACAGGCTGGGCAATTGCCGGGATAGCAAATGCCACTCTTGATCATACCATTGTCCGTAAGCCAGATGTTTATGAAGGCATTCATGGTAATGATGAATGGCCAATGGCAGCTGGAACCAATGCCGATGACAGCCAGTGGATTGTCTATGATATCAATACATTCGATTATCTGGGATTTCATGGTGAAATAGTGGAAGAACCAGTTATAGAAATCACAAGCCCTAATGGTGGTGAGGTCTGGACTGTAGGTTCAACATATATGATCACCTGGAACAACTCACTCTTTGATGGCAATGTGGATATTTATCTGCAATTACCTGTACGCTTTGATATAGCCATAGATCTCATTAATACCGGTTACTATGAATGGCTGATTCCTGATACTGTTCCATTAAGCACAGAAATTTTAATGGTAGTAGAAGATGCAGTTGATGCAGATCCAATGGATATGAGTGATGGTTTCTTCACAATAACGGATGTTATTGACGTACCTGTGATCGTGATCAATGAGATAATGTATAATCCTTCCGCTGATCTTGGTGATGATGCATATTTTGAATTCCTGGAACTATATAATCCCGGAACAGAAGCAGAAGATATGAGTGGCTGCTATTTTATAGAAGGAATTGACTATACTTTTGAAGCCGGAGCAATGATCGAACCTGGAGAATATATTGTATTAGCAGTTAATGCCGACAGCTTTTTTGTAGCTTTTGGCTTTGTACCCTATGGAGTATTCAGTGGAGCTCTGGGAAACAGTGGTGAAGATATCCTGCTGGCTACTGCTGAGGGACTTGAGGTTGATTATGTTGATTATCTGGATGGAGGAGAATGGCCTACTGCACCTGATGGAAGCGGACCTTCTCTGGAATTAATTTCACCTGATCTTGATAACACACTGCCGGTAAACTGGCAGGCAAGTTATGCAGATTTCGGTACACCGGGAGCTGCTAATTCAGTGCCCACATCTTCAATAGGCTGGGGTGACCTTCAGTGGCCATTTAACACTCAGATAACAGTAGGTGATACTACAGAGACTATCTATGGACAGGTTTGGATGGATGGAGTAACATCTGTAGTAGGACAGGGAGCAGGAATAACAGCTCAGGTTGGTTATGGTGCTGATGGCAGTACACCTGGTGATGACTGGACCTGGTTTGACACGGTATTTAACGTTGATGTCGGAAATAATGATGAATATATGGGCAATATGTATGGTATGGATGAAGGTTTATATGATTACGCCTACCGTTTTATTTATGAAGGTGATGATTTATGGTATTATGCAGGGACAATAGGAAATCTAACTGTAAATGCTGCACCACCAGCGGAAGTAAATATCACATTTGCGGTAGATATGCAATATCAGGTAGTGTCCCCCAATGGAGTCCATATTGCCGGAAGTTTCCAGGGATGGGATCCAGGTGCTACAGAGATGTTCGATAATGATATGGATGGTATATATACCATAACAATCGTTTTATTCTCGGGTGCTTATCATGAATATAAATTTGTTAATGGTAATGTCTGGGGTGATGATGAATGGAACAACCGCAACCTGACAGTACCTGAAGAAGACACGGTATTACCGGCAGTTCTCTTCAATAACTGGTTCCCGGTAGTAAGCGGAGTATTCTTCAGTGAATATATTGAAGGATCATCAAATAATAAGGCATTAGAAGTGTACAACGGTACAGAAGAAGCCGTAAATCTTGATAATTTCCGTATTGCTCAGGCAGTCAATGGTGGTGGCTGGGCATATTGGCATAATTTCCCTGTCGGAGCAGTTCTGGAAGCAGGTGATGTCTGGATTATGTTAAATAGTGATACAGACCCTGCGTTATTTGACCCGGCAAATGCAGATGAAGTTTTAACATATCCAAGTGTTGTTCATCATAATGGTGATGATGCCCGTGGATTGGAATACTCCATTGATGGTGAGAACTGGGCATTAATAGATATCATCGGTGATCCTAATAATGATCCTGGTGATGGCTGGGAAGTAGCAGGAGTGGCTAATGCCACCAAAGATCATACTCTGGTTCGTAAGGGATATGTAACTGAAGGTAACACTGACTGGATTGCAGAAGCAGGAACAAATGCGGACGACAGTGAATGGGAAGTATATCCTGTTAATACTTTTGATTATCTTGGTTACCATGGAGAAGCTCCAGAATTAGAAGTGATCTTCAACGTTAATATGAACTATCAGATAATCCTCGGGAATTTTGATCCACTGGTAAATTTTGTTGATATCGGTGGAAACTTTAACGAATGGGGAGCTATTCCATTAGTTGGTGAAGATATTGATGGAGATGGAATTTATACTATGACAACTATGCTGCCACTGGGATATAATTGTGAATTCAAGTTCCGTATAGATGGGAACTGGGATCTGGCAGAATTTCCGGGTGGAGGTAATAGAACATATACAGTGATAGACGGCGAAAATGTCTTTGATTGCTGGTTTAATGACGAAGAAATTCCTGAGTTTACAACACAGGATGTCACCGTTACTTTCACTTTGAATATGGAATATGTGGATCCATTGGAATATGCGGGTGGCATTTCCATTCAGGGTAATGCTGCACCATTGAGCTGGGATGTGGGAGTAAACCTTCTTGTACCCATGCGAGATACTTATACAATTGATATTTTATTCCCAGCGGGTACAGTGTATGATGTGGAATTCAAATATGCCATGTTAGCTGACGGTGCTACGGATTGGGTTTGGGAAAGTATTGATAACCGTATGTTTACGATTGATGATACAAATCCTGTTCAGCTTATTCCCGAAGTTTACTGGAATAATATGATAATGGTCACAATTACGGAAATCCAGACACCAATTGATGAGACCGATGTTTCTCCTTATGCCGGTCAAATTGTAACTACACAGGGAGTGGTTACAGCAACCGCTGCCAGTAAATACTGGATAAGTACACCTGAAGGTGGATCCTGGAATGGACTTTATGCATATGATCCAGACCATGCGCCGGTTATGGGTGACTATATCCTTATAACAGGTCTTGTTGATGAATATTTCGGTCTTACAGAGATTTACAATATTACCGATTTTGTAATCCTGAGCAGTGGAAATGAGATACCGGAACCTGTGGTAATCACAACAAACCAGTTGAATACTGGAGAAGAATGGGAAAGTGTTCTGATCCAGGTTCAGGATGTTGTAGTTACTCAGGAAGTAAATGGTTATGGTGAATGGTATCTTGATGATGGCAGTGGACAATGTCAGGCTGATGATGCGATCTATCATGTTGAACCGCTTATCGGAGATGAATTTGCTTCTGTAACCGGTATAATAAATTATAGCTATGATTTCTTTGAACTGTTACCTCGTTTTGCTGAGGATTTTGTAACCGGTCCGGAATGGCTGTATGGAGACGTAACGGGTGATTGGTCGGTTGATGCCTTCGATGCTGCTAATATGTTGCAGTTTGCCGTAATGCTTGATCCCATTGGAGCGCCTTTGCCCTGGACATGGCAGCTGATTGCTGGTGATGTTGATGGAAATGGTAGTGTGGAAGCCTATGACGCTGCTCTTGTCCTGCAATACAGTGTTGACCTTATAGACATTTTCCCGGTAGAACAAGTTAGAAGTACTCCGATTGATGCCTGCCTGGCAATTAGTGTGGAAGGTAATGAAATTGTTTTTGCTGCCAAGGGTGAATTCTATAGTGCCCTGATAACAATAGATCCTACAACGATAGAATTAGGAACTCCTCGGATATTAGCAGATGTTTTATATGCTGTTAATCAGGAAGCTTTCGCAGTTGCTCTGGCAAGTTCAAATAAGTTACACGGTGAGATTATCCGTTTACCTTATACTGCTCTTAAAGATCAGGAACAGATCACGATAATATACACGGTTAATGGAATCAGCAGAGAATTTCAGATTGATCCTCAGGATATGGAAGCTGGCGATGCTCCTGCAGTGAATGCACTTTTAGGTAATTATCCCAATCCTTTCAATCCAGAAACAAATATAATGCTGTCAGTTGCTGATGATGCAACTCCTGTTTCAGTAGAAATTTATAATATCAAGGGACAGTTAGTGAAATCTCTGTTCCATGGTGAGATGAATTCCGGTCGTCATGATCTGGAATGGAACGGGACTGATAATAATAATCAATCAACTGGAAGCGGTGTATATTTTTACCGGGTTCAGATTGGTGAATATAGCAATATGAGCAAGATGCTCATGTTGAAATAATCCAATATCGGGCAGGGGCGATTACTCGTCCCTGCCATAAATATAATGTATATAAGCGAAAATAAAAGTAAGTATGTAAAAAGGAGTTATTATTTATGAAAAAGGTTGTAATGATTATCTTCCTGGCTATGATATCAGCTCTCCTTTTCGGACAATTCGAAAACTCGATCATAACCTGTTCGAGTGCAGCAGTAAATGTTGGTGAAGATTTTGAAATAACAATCAGCACTACTGAGCTGCAGGAAAGTTGGAGTATCACAGCCTTTCAGTTCGAGCTGGATTTCAATCCGGCAATTGTATCCTATACAGGTTTTGCTGCCGGGGAAGTGGTAGCAGGAAGTGGCAGCCTGTTGGCAAATGAAAGTACACCAGGACACTTGATAGTTGCTTTTGCACATTTTGAAGCGATCTCTGGTGTTGGTGATCTGGTAATTTTAAGTTTTGATGCTGAAGATATTGGCAATACTACTTTGGATCTAAACGATTTTAAGTATAATGCTACTTATCTGGCAAATGGTAATCTGATAGACGGCAGTGTCCAGGTGACGGAATACAATCCTTTCCAGGATGTGGTTATCACTGCAGGATCAGGAAGTGTCACGATTGGAAATCCTATCACTATCCCAATCAGTACTACAATGCTGACAACCGATATGGGGGCAATATCATTTCAGTTTGACCTTGCTTTTAATCCAGCCCTTTTATCATTTACATCTTTTGCATTAGGTACTGTACCAAATATGGGAAACTTTATAGCCAATGAATCTTCTCCAGGAGTTGTGTCAGTAGCTTATGCAAATGTGATGCCCATCTCCGGAGCAGGAACTCTTTGCACTTTAACATTTACCGGCGAGGGTGAAGGAACAAGTGCGTTGAGTCTCAGTGAATTTAAATATAATTCCACCTACCTTTACAATCTTGTTAATGGTAATGTGGATGTAACTGAATATAATCCTTTCCAGGATGTGGTTATCACGGCAGGATCAGGATCCGCAGCAATTGGAAATACTATTGAAATCCCGATCAGCACAACGGAATTGATCACTGCGATGGGAGCTATTTCTTTCCAGTTTGATCTCTCATTTGATAATTCCCTGCTCAGCTTTGACAGCTATTCTCTTGGTGAAGTTCCTAATATGGGAAATTTTATTGCCAACGAGTCTACTCCTGGTGTCATTTCAGTTGCTTATGCAAACGTGATGCCGATCTCTGGAGAAGGAGCGCTGTGTTATCTGTCTTTTGTTGCTGACGCCTCTGGAACAAGTGACCTGGTGCTCAGTGAATTTAAATATAATTCCACTTATCTCTACAACCTGGTGAATGGCAGTATCACTGTTTCTGCAGTTCAGTATCCTGATTGGACAGTCAATCCTCCTGATTATGAATACAGTGGTTCAATCTGGGGTGTCGTGCTGCTTGATGATGTGGAAGTAGAAATAACCACCGGTATGCTGGGTTGCTTTGTGGGTGACGAATGCCGAGGTGTTGCACAATCAAGTAATGGGACTATTCAATATATGGAGTACTTTGATCGTGTTCTTTTCTTACCGGAGGTTTACAGTGATCTGACCAGTGGAGAAACATTAGATTTTCTCTATTTTGACGCCGAAACTGAAGGCATCTATCAGGTAGCTGAATCTATAGATTTTGTTGCAGACATGGTTGTGGGAGATGGTAATAATCCTTTTGTTTTTCATGCCTCCACAGTAACCACTATTGACATCACCAAGGCTATGGTTCCCGGCTGGAACTGGTTCTCGCTTAATGTAACCGGTGAAAATATGACTACAAATGGTGTGCTGGCTTCAATTGGAAGCAATGCTACGAATATAAAAAGCCAGACCCAAAGTGCTATCTATTATCCGGGTCCCGGCTGGCTGGGATCATTGAGCACAATTAATAATAATACTTTTTATAAATTAGGAGTTAATAATCCTACAACTCTGGAATACACCGGATTACCGGTTGAAGTTTCAGAGATCACTTATAATCTGACCACAGGCTGGAACTGGATATCTTATGCCCCTCAGGCATCTGAAAATATCAATTATGCTCTGGCTTCCCTGGACCATGGTACTAACATCAAAAGTCAGACGCAGAGTGCAATGTATTATGCCGGACCGGGCTGGCTGGGAAGTTTGACAAACCTGCAGCCTCTTGGCGGTTATATGCTGAAGATGAATGCACCAGAGCAATTGAATTATCCTGAACCCCTCACAGCAGCCTCAAAGACCACAGAGATTATTTCAGCTAATAGTTTTGTAAACAGCAATAAAACACGTGAAGTACCCGACTGGACGATTAATCCTCCCGATTTTGAATATAGCTTTTCTATTTGGGGAATTGTTATGTTAAATGGTATTGAAGTTGATGTTACCACTGGTATGCTGGGCTGCTTTGTCGACGATGAATGCCGCGGTATTGCCCAATCTGGTAATGGATCTTTGCAGTATATTGAGTACTTTGATCATGTTCTTTTCTTACCGGAGGTTTACAGTGATTTCACCAGTGGAGAAACAGTAGAATTCCAGTATTACGATGTTGCGACCGATGAAGTTTATGAAGTTGCAGAAACTATACCCTTTATAGCCGATCAGGTGGTTGGAGATGGATTTAATCCATTTGTGTTCACTGTTGAAACAGGTGGAAATCTGCCACCTACAGCTATCGCAGGTATTGATCAGGAAGTTACTGAAGGCGATTTGGTTACTTTAGATGGAAGTGCCTCATTTGATCCTGAAGGTAGTGATTTAACTTACCTCTGGACTGCCCCGGCTGGTATCACACTTGATGATCCCACGGCTGTTATGCCTACTTTTACTGCTCCTGATGTTGATATGGATGTAGACTATACTTTCACCCTTGTAGTAAATGATGGTATAGATGATTCCAATCCTGACGAAGTTATAGTAACCGTTATGAATATCTGGGTGTTTGAAGAAAGCATGATCACTGTTGGCAGTGCTAATGTAATGGAACTTGATTTCTTTGAAATACCGGTTTCAACATCTCCTATAGATATCGAATGGTCAGTAATTGCTTTCCAGTTCGATCTTGATTTTGATCCCGAAGTGATTGCCTACGAAGGCTTCTCAATGGGTGATGTACCCAATGGCGGATCAATTATTGCCAATGAAATGGAACCCGGACATGTCAGAGTTGCTTATGCCCATTATTTAAGTCTTTCCGGTGAAGGCTCATTATGTAATATAGAATTCCAGGCTATCGGTATGGGTGGTTTTACTGATTTGCATATCTATTCCTTCAGATATAACCAGACCGATATCACAAATCTGGTTGACGGTATGGTTGATATTATTCCTCTGGGTAATCATGCACCTGAAATAGAATTACCTGCCATGTTCAGTTTTATTACTAATGAAACCCTGACTGTTGATTTTACTCAATACATTAATGACGTGGATGGTGATGATCTCATTCTTTATTATTCAGGAAATACGAATATAATTATCGGTATTACCGAATTTATGGTTGAGATGAGTGCTCCCGCTGACTGGACTGGATCTGAAATTGTAACTTTTACAGTTGATGACCAGCAGGGACGTCTGATTGCCTCAGATGATGTAGAAATCCTGGTTACCTTACCGGATCCTGTTTTGGAGATGGATTTACCGGGATCACTTAGTCTGGTTACTGAATCCACAGTTATGATTGACTTTGAAGAATATATTACTTATCTGAACCTTGATCCGGATGATTTGGTTATGACTGTTACGGGTAACACAAATATTGGTGTCACTATCAATGGTTTTGAAGTTACCTTTATCAGCAATACCTGGATTGGTTCTGAGGCAATGACTTTTACTATCCAGGATAATGTTAGCGGAATCTCAGCCTCGGATGAAGTGATAGTCAGTGTCGTTAATTTTGCAAATTCTGTTCTCATAGTCGAAAGCCTCACGGTAGATGATGGCTCAGATTTTATGGTTGCCATTAATACTTCAATCGTAGCTAGCTCCTGGAATGTTATTTCTTTCCAGGGTAAACTTGACTATGATGTAAATTATCTAACCTGGAATAGCGTTACGATAGAAAACACTATTTCCAATATTACTCCTGGTGGTTTCATCCTCGGGAACGAAATCCAACCAGGAAGGGTCAGTTTTGCCTTTATGCATTACATGAATCTGGTAGGTGAAGGACCTATTGTTTACTTCAATTTTACTGCTCATGGCATTGGTGAAACCACTCTACATCTTTGGGATTTCAAATATAACAGCACATACATGTTGGACGAAAACCAGATTGATGGCGTGATCACTATTAATGATGTAGGTATTCAGTATGTTCCGATTGCTGATGCCGGTGAAGATCAGTCAGTGATTGGTGGTGACCTGGTTACTCTTGATGGAAGCGGTTCATTTGATATGAATGGTGATGCCCTCACCTATGCCTGGACTGCTCCTGCTGGCATTACACTTAATAATGCTTCAGCAATCATGCCAACCTTCACTGCTCCTGTTCTGACAATGGTTATGGATTATACTTTCGACCTGATAGTAACAGACGATGATGGCTCTTCAGCCCCTGATCAGGTTGTGATTACTGTCGTTCCTCCCAATATGCCCCCTGTTGCCGATGCCGGTGATGACGTGAGTGTATGGGAAAATATGACTGTTACACTGGATGGTTCTGGATCTTATGATCCTGATGGTGACCCCATCACCTTCCTCTGGACCGGTGCCGGACTCACATTTGATAATCCTACATCTATTACTCCTGTTGTTACAGCACCAGATGTTGATGAGGATACTCAGTTCACAGTCACTCTCACAGTCAGCGATGGTTCTCTGAATGGCACGGATAACCTTATTGTCACTGTTATGGTCGTTCTCATCCCGCTTAATCCTCCCACAAACCTTGCTGTAGAAAACCAGGATGACGGGCATGCCCTGTTTACATGGGATCCTCCCATGGGTGGTGTTGCCGGAGGTATTCTGCTGGTTGATGATGACGGCAGTATTGATCTCGCTTTTACTGATACAGTACCTTATTACGATGCTATCTTTGCTGAACTGGCACTTGATTATGATGTTTATGAAATAGAAACTTCTGGCAATAATGGACCAGATGCTGCCTATATGGGAGATTACGCTCTTGTTATCTGGGAATGTGGTGAACAATGGGCAAGCTCTCGCACTTTGACTACTACTGATGAAGCACAATTGGGAATATATATTAATAATGGCGGAAAATTTATGCTCAGTGCTCATGATTACCTCTGGGATCGTTATCCAGCTGCTGGCAATTTCACTGCTAATCAATTCCCATACGCCTATCTTGGTGTTGCCAGTGCAAATCAGGATATGGTCACTGTTGGCGTTTCTCAGGGTGGACCTGCAACTATTGATGTAGATGGTGCCGGCTATACTGATGGTCTTAACGTCTTGTGCCAGGATATTTATTCTGCCTCACGTGACGGTGTTTATGTTGATTATCTTACACCGAATGCCAATGGCAGCAGTTATTCTACCTATACTGGTAATAATGTTGCTATTCAGACAGCCAGCACTGTTTTCACAACCTGTGGCTGGCCCGCTCTTCTTGATGGTGATGATACTGTCGCTGACTATTTTGGTGACACAATCTTCGCTCTTATCGGAGATGCTCGTCCTGATCGTGATCTTATAGGATATGATGTTTATCTTGATAATGGATTGCTGGATACAGTTCCAGTTGCTGTTGAACAATACCTGTTCGATGGACTGATTGATGGTAATGATTATGAAGCTGGCGTGGTAGCCGTTTATGATGAAGGTTATTCCACAATGGCTACTCTTGATTTCACCTACATTGCCAATCAGGCTCCTGTTGCCGATGCCGGTGCAGACCAGACGGTTCGTGACGGTGCGATTGTAACCCTCAATGCCTCTGCTTCTTTTGATCCTGATGGCGATGTTATCACATACGCCTGGACAGCTCCTGCAGGTATCACACTTAACAACCCAAGTGTTGTGATGCCAACATTTACTGCTCCGCAGGTTGTTACAGAAACGGATTATTCATTTACTCTTGTTGTAAGTGATGGTGAATATACGGATTCTGATGTTGTGGTTGTCACTGTTCAGGAAGATGAACCTATGAACGTTACAGCTCATCATCTTGCTAATCCGGCTTACGTTATGCTGGAGTGGGATCCACCTGAAATCGGTGGTGAAACAGGTGAATGGGTTCACTATGACAGTGGTATGAATGATGATAGCATTGGTTTGACCAATGGTGGTTCATTTGCTGTTGCTGCACGTTGGGCGGCTGGAGATCTTGCTGATTACGATGGTGACCAGATTACCAAGATTAACTTCTTCCCCTGCGGTGTTACCAGCACTTATACTTTAAAGGTCTGGACTGGTGCAAATGCAGCTACTGAAATTCTCAGTCAGCCTGTTACTCCTACTATTAATGCCTGGAACGAAGTTTACTTCACTACTCCGATCACTATTGTTGCTACTACTGAACTCTGGATAGGCTACTCAGTTGCTAACCAGCCAGCAGGTGAATATCCCGCCGGTTGTGATGCTGGTCCTGCTATTGCCGGTTTTGGTGACATGATCAGCATGAGTGGTGGTGCCTGGGCTGCTCTTAGTGGTTACGGGCTCGATTATAACTGGAATATTCAAGTCTGGGTTGCTGGTGCTACACGTCCATTACCACTTGCTTCTGCACCTGAAACTCCTGTAGTTCCGGACTTCGTTGCTGCAGATCATAATGGATTATCACTTAGAAATATGGGTCCTGCTGCTATGAATACACGCCTTGAACGCTACTTCCTCACCGGATTTAATGTCTATCAGGATGATGTATTATGGGAAGATGGGCTTGATATTGATGAAGTTTCCTATATCTTCATGAATGTTTCCGGTGATCATTCCTATGGTGTAGCTGCTGTCTATAGTGATGATTTTATATCAGACATTATGTCAGTTGAACTTGCTACGAGTGATGTTAATGAGTTACCTACTGTTACAGAACTGGCTGGTAACTACCCGAATCCGTTCAATCCTGAAACTACTATCAAGATGTCACTAAAGGAAGCTGGACAGGTTCGACTTGATATCTACAATATCCGTGGTCAGAGGGTTCGCACCCTGGTTAATGACTACATGGATGCAGGTTATCATGACATTATCTGGAATGGTAACGATGATAGAGGTCAAAAAGTTGGTTCCGGAGTTTATTTCTACAACATGAAATTAGGTAAATACTCCAGCACCAAAAAAA
>Ga0257143_1000058_pt1 | contig 11307 bp, 2 predicted proteins | sample saktaT_12_FD_194406 | JGI IMG/M metagenome (GOLD analysis project Ga0257143, IMG submission 194406) | Metatranscriptome of saline water microbial communities from Sakinaw Lake, British Columbia, Canada - sak_2011_1_27_50m (Metagenome... | ecosystem: Environmental > Aquatic > Non-marine Saline and...
CACACATAACATAATAACAATCATGAATTTTAAGAATAAGGTTGTCCGGGATGTTCTACCTGTTGGGGTACAGCAAATCGACATTCAATCCACCGCCCTCTCACGCGCCGCTGACCTCTTAGGTTTGTCTGAGCACTCGTTTACTATCACCAACGGGACTCACACACTCCTTCGCGCTCAGGACACTTACATCCAGTCTGTTTATCGTCGGGATAGCTCGAGCTTCCCGCCGCACAGCTGGCTGCTTCTCGTTGGCCCAAGTTTTAAGGAGATTCAGTTTGCTTTAGGTTTGTACGGCTGTCTCGGTCTTATCGTTACGTATGGTCGTGACGAATATGACCTCGACCGCTTCGTGCCTGACTCACTCTCATCACCGTTAGAACATGTGCGTTACAATTCCGTCAGGACCCGCACTATTGCCAGGTTGGACGCCTCCAACGTCGTTTTTGTCCCATCCGAACTCCTTGACCAGTATTTAAGCCAGACCGACGTCCGTGTCGGTTCTGTATCACATTACTGTGCCGCTGTTTCAGAGTCCCCCGAAGACACCGTTGCCAGGTTTTCGTCGGTTGTGATTCACAACTTGTCTTTGGGCTATGATTATAACATACCCTGTTACGACGTCAGACCCATGCCTGAAGAATTGGCCCACCTCGACGATGTGCTTCAAGCCGGTGCATTCAACCCTACCAAATCGTTTAAACCCAAACCCACTGGCCATACCGTCTCCAATCGCAGACTAGGTTATCAGATTGTTACTCTCCCCACCAATGACATGCTGGGCAGGGTTAAAGTCGCTTTTCAGCCTACCGACGACGGTGTTTGCGAAAAGACCTACGTCGAGGACCTTGAGTTCTGGCGCGGGCACTTCGACAACGCCTCCGTCTGTGATTCGGGCGGTATGTCTTGGGAAACCCGACACCAAGTCGGCGTGATGCGTTTTCGCGTCGGCAGGTTTCGTTTCGAAGGGAAATACCAAAACGTACCTATGAGGAAGACTCACCTGATCACATTGCCCCACATTGTCCCAGGGTTGGCCTACAACGAAATTCGTCTCATCACCGGCGAACGTGAAGCCATTTTCACGGCCGCCGACCGACTAAGTGCGTTCGTCCCCAAGTGCGATACGCTTCTGGGTAATCGAGTTGGGGTCTATGATCGTTTGGTCAAATCCACCGAAGCTCACTCCGCATACATGAGCTCGCGTATGATTAACAAGCATATGGTCAAGAATGGGATCGCGAACACCACTAGCTCCTCCTCTGTGCCGGACAATCGTACGTCCGACCACTTCAAATTGGCTTGCATGTTGGCCTATATGAGATGGGTTGCCATCCAGGATATCGACACCTTCAGAGCCCTCACATCCTTGTGGTCGTCCTTTTGGTCCGCCGTTTTTGGGCAGGTTGAACCGCCTGATTGGGTCACCCTCTTCAACAGTGTCTGCCCAGAAGAACTCGATATGCGTCCCTTGGGTTCTAGGCGCCTTTATGCTTTCGACTTTAAACAACTCGAGAAACTGATCCGCACCCCGACTTCAGGTTGCGTCCCCAGGTGTTTCTTGGAACGCTACGACATGGTCCTCCCTCCACACCACTACACCACCCTTGAGCCCTCTTTTCTGGTTGAGCGCATTAACGACCTGTATCGACTTCACGACATCAAGGAACGGGCTAGGCTTATTACAGGCCGCCGTTACGTCAAGGAGATGACCACGCTTCTTGAGCAAGGGGCGAATCGCCTTTCCACTGGCGGGGTGGACCTCATCTGCTATGAAAGGGAGCAAAATACCTTGCATATGGTCCCCCGCGGCGCCCCTGGCGTCGTTGATGTGCCGGCTGCTTTTGTGACCGACCTTACGCAGTTGCTTTTGCGTGCTGTTGAGCCCCCACTGGCTGTCCGAAACGCGATGGCGGTCGTCCCTTACCACTTCCACGGTGAGGTCGAGCAGGTTGTTTGCGTCCCACCCACGGTGCGGAATTTCCGCAAGAATTCAGTGATGGTTGCGCGCCTCCTTCAAAAATGCGGTCCCAATTTCGCGTTCGTTTATAAAGGCTGCGCGACCGTCGGTGCCCAACAGACGATTCAGGAGCTAGAGAACTTAGATGTTGATGAGCGTCCAGCCTGCGTCCACCTGATAGACATTTTTCTGTCGGGGGAAACCATTGCCGCGGTTTCCCGCGCCCGGCAACGCGGCCTCAATGTTTACTGCTACTCTTCCGAGGATAATTACCATCGTGGCATTTACTCCGTCAACTCGGCCCCGGTCATAATGCGTCCGGCCTCCGCGAAGTTGCCTCCTCTGTGGCCGTGGGTCGACCCGGATTTGGTCGAACTTTCCCCCGCTGCGTCGTCCGTTCTCGACGAGTTTTGTGATCGCGACAAGTATGAAGGTTGGTTTGGCTCCCTCGGTAATGCCCTCACCGCACATTATCGTCATCTAGGTTATACTGAACGAGTTCCGCCCGTGTCTCTCGAACCCGTCATCTACACCTATCGAATGATTGATCGCGACGAGTACGTCCTCCCAGGCGGGGTGCTGCTTTCTAATGGGGAGCAGTTCTACGGCGAACTTGACGGTGAAGACTCTAGGTACGGTTTGGTTATGATTCGTAATCACATCACTTATGTTTTCCTCATGGAAGAGTTCTCCCTCGTTCGCGGCCACAATGTCAACTGTTTCAATAATTACATAGAGCTGCGTCGTCTTAACTTCAACGTTCCCCCCGGTATCGACGATAATATCTACACCTTTCCCCCCCCGCTCGCCGGCGAGACAGTAGACGCGCGTTTCTGCCGACTTGGTCAAGCACTTGACATCGCAGTTAATCGTGGTCGTCCGGCCGCCTTTCGCGAAGCACACATAGCGGGGCGTGTTGCCACACCTTATTACCTTTATGACGACGCTTGCACCGCGACCGAGGATTGCGAATACACCGACCTTCACAGACATTCTAGATATTGGATGAAGAAATTGCGCCTTGGTCTGCCCGCCGCCCTCACTAACCTCACGTTATCTCCAGGCGTACAGCTGTACGCTTTGTTCCTTGCTAGTAACACCGAGTACAGGGTCGGAAACGTCCCACTCGATTGGTTTCCTAGGCTTTTGGTTCGTGATCTAGGCGTCCCACACCATGTTTCCCCCACGGGTTACACCAGTTTCGACACCCGTGAGATCTGTGCCCTTATACCCCGCAGCGCCGTCAATACCGTCTGCAACGACGGTTTGCTTTGCCAGTTTCATACTTTCGCCTTCGAGGTGGGTGAGAGCTTCGGTCGTTCAGCCGAGGCAAACTTTGTTCACATTGCTTCTCATGAAGTCCCATCTGATTTCGGCGACTTTTTCGGCACACGCAATGCGAAGGTAGCTGCTAGTAGTATGAAGAAGATTGTCAACCCGGACGTCCTCATCGACCTGTCTTTCTATAATGACCCGACGATACAGTCCTACTTGCTCAACAAACTTCGTACCAGCATCGCCTCTGCTGACCCGGCCGCTCCGCTTTATACCGACCGTGTCGATGGCGACGTTTTTAGCGTTCTCAACAGTAAAGGTTTGCTCTGCATTAACCTCGCCGGGCCCGGTGTCGGTAAGTCGTTCATGACACAAAGTAACAGTGTCTGTGCGATCTTCCCTCTTAGCGAGGTGTGCAACCAGAATGACGGCAAGTATTGGCGAAATTGGACTTTCGAAACCGGCATGATTGAGCTCCACGCGTTGGAGTCGAACAAAAGGCCCCTCCCGTTTGATATCATTATGCTTGACGAGATTTTCCAGTTCGGCGGCCTCTGCGTCTGGTATGCGAATTTCTGTCTTCGTCATGGTAAGAAATTGGTTCTTGTCGGGGACCCTTGTCAGTCCCCGGCTGTTGAGCCGAAGTTCACCGATGCCGAAAAAGAGTCTATTGGCCCGCACCTTTTGTACGGGCTCAAGAACGTGTGCGCCCCCAACACCCTTCTCAGTCGCACTCACAACACAGCCAATCAATCCCATCGCTTTGGTCCAGTTGCAGCTGCGGTCGCCACCCGAATATCCGGGCGCCCCATGATCGGTCTTAACAACCACGTCGACATCGAACTTTTCTTTGCCCCTACCTTAGAGGACGCCGTGGCTGCCTGCCCTAACCCCGGTCCGACCATCATCGCGTTGACCAATGAGGCCGTTAATTACCTGCAAGCCGCTTACCCGGATCGCGAGGTCTTAACTGCCACTAGGTCTGGCGGGCTGAACTTGGGCAAATATACTGCTTTCCTGCATAAGTACAAGTCGGAGAATCCGTTCCCGACTCGGGTCGGGGACAAGTCCGTCGATTGGGCCAAGTACATCGCTTGCACTCGAGGTGCTGGTGAGATCTGGGTGGACTCTACCGCCCCAGGAGGTTTCTTCGGCGTCAGCTCAGCTAATGTGCATGACTTTCACATCAGACGTCGTCCCCCTCCCCCAACCAACCGAGTTGTTCGCACTTGTTGGGGCGGCTTCCCCATCCTTGGCGCTGCGGCAGCGCCTTTTTACCTCGTCGGCGCCGACCACTCCGAGGTGCGTTCCAAAGCCGGTCTCAAAGGCCTCCGAGTCACTTCCGGTCCGGAAGCGTTTCGTATGCCAGGTACGAACATACACGTCGTTGACTCAGTCCCACACTCCGCCGCGCGCGTCGTGAGGATCACGCCCGGCGGCCTTGCTGAACGTAACTTGTTTGTCCATTTCCCCTCTGGGAGTGGGAAGAGTCACTTTATTCGTGAAAACCCCCGCTTTGAAGGGCGTAAGGTCGTGGACTTTGACCACGTCGTTTCTGACACTATCGGTTGGCCCGAAGAGCATCAATGGTGGTCTAACCCGACCGTCGCCGCCGACTTTTACCCTAGGTACTATAAGCTTATCCGTGACTACGCCGAGCGTTCCGAAGGCCTCATTTATCTCAGCGCGGAGGCCAGGAGCGGCGTGGGTTACTCGTTTAACATCGATCCCGCAACACACGCCGAGCGCATTTCTAAACGCGATGTAGACGGTCCCCAGGGTGATGCCGCCGCCCCCTTCCAAGGCGTTCGCACCGTGCCCGACATACGTGATGGTATTGAGCGTGCCTTCCTTCTTCACTGCAAGTCATTGGAGCGGGTCCGCAAACACACCTCCGGGTTGGGTCGAGTTGCGTCCATCAACGCCCTCCAAGGCGAACATTCCTGTGAAGTTTCCTTCAGGAGTGTAGACGACCTTATTTCCAACCTCTTCCCGCCGCCTCGTGATGAAGAAACACTTCTATTTTCCCTTACGCGAAGGGACGCCCAAGAATACTTGTCGTACCCCGTCGGGGATAGGCGCGCGCGTTCTGACTTTCAATTTCACTCGCGCCGCCAAATCGACGCTGACAAGGTCGACTCAGGTGAGAATTCCGGTCAGGCTTGTTCGTTCGGGAATTTGCTCATCTTTAACGAGCAGCAGCCGATATTGTCCTTTGATGGTCTTTCGTTGCCCCCATATCTTATAGAATGGGATGGTTTGGATTACAAACCTTTGACGGAAATGTTTGACTACCAAACGACCGACTCACAGTTCCACTCGTCGGATTTGCAAATGGCTCGGGAGCTCGTCCGTGACAAATTCTATCCCATAGAGGCAGTTTCCGGCGTCTTTTATCATGGCCGGGATACGGCGCTCGCCGCGAAAATCGAACAGTTCCAAGGTCCTTCGTTCGCGCTTCGCGCTGATGCTATGTATACGGAGCCTAAGCCTGAGGTGGGCAAATGGCTCGGGGATTGCATGGTGCATTATCGGCAAAGGCCTACCCCTGCAACGATCGCCGCAGCGGCTCTTAAGCGTTACGGCGCCCCTAACTACTCCGCCACAGTTGCCTCGCTCCTCCCTGATAAGCGGGTTGCTTACTTACTCGAGGAGGAACGTCATTATGACGATATACTCGCCGTTCTCGACACTCTCTTCACGACATCCCTAGTCGATGACGAGACTCTCCAGGCCCTTTACATCAAGCATAGCATTGAGTTCCGCGTCGACCAATTTTCCAAAAGTAACATGCAACTCTTTCCCACTCTGGCCGACTTTGACAAAGCTATGAACGACATGAACCAAGCTGCCAAAGACCAGTTGAAGTTCCCCAGCAAGATGGCCGACCCTTTTGGTGACAAAGAATACCAGCCGGTCGTCACATCCACGACCGCTTATATGTACATTATAGCCGGCCACATGCGCGTCCTCACTGAGCTATTCCATTCCATCATGGGCCCGAGGGTTCAAATCATGGGCCCGGGATGGACGCTCGACCGCATTGTCCAAAAGTTCGGTTCATTTGCGTCTCTGGCGAAATTCTTAGGCTTCGACGTCCGACGCTGTGACTCCTCCCATCGATCAAGCTTTATTTATGCCATGCGCAAATTTTCCTCTAAACATTTTCCGAATATCAGTGCGGGTTGGTTCGATTTTGTTTTCGGTTTCATTTACCAAGCTATGGCTGTATGGTTCACAAGGTCTCGGGATGGCTCGTTTCGGGCCACTGTCTGGGGCCAGCTTGCGTCCGGTAGCGCCTGGACTTTCTTCTGGAATTCCATGTGGTCCATCTTCAATTTCGTGTCACTCATCGTCCAGAAAATCGGCGTCGCCAACTCAGTTACCTTCTTCGCCTCCTCCGTGCTTTCTACGGCGGGCGACGACGGCTTCTGTAGCGGCGAATTGGTGCACGACTTGGGCTTCACTGACGGCGATTATCCGAGTTTTTTTCGGCGTCGACCTGAAAATGGAGGTTCGCGAAGGCGCGATTGACTATTGTCATATGGCTGTTATCGGCCCTAGGTCAGGTTGCCCGCCAGCCGCGCACTTGGACCCGATTCGGCAGCTCGCGAAGCTGCTGTCGCGAGGTATCGTTAAAGGCGTCGAGGAGCTCGACGAGATGCGTGTCTCCACATTTTCCTTAGTCAAGCGTTACCGCGACCCCGCCCAAGCGGCGTCCTGCGCCGACGCGGCCTTCCATGTCCACGGTTACGAACACCGTCAGACGCTTGCCGCCATTCGCTTGTTGTTCAAGTTTTGCAACACGCCTTCAAAGAAACTCTTTGTTATGGCCGACGAGAAAACATCCCACCCTATCGAGTATGACGTGGATTGACCGCGTCGTACCAAAAGGCAGGTGGTAGCCTCGTTACCACCCATTTTCCCCGCGCTTTCCGTAAGCGCGGGCTTAATTTGTAAAACACATAGTAACATTAATAACTAACATTCCTTTGTGTTTTTAAAACAATATCTCAACCCTCTTCGCCATGTTCAATGCTCCCGCTACTTCGTCAGGTGCTGACCGTGCTGACCAATCTTCTCGCCAGTGCGAGTCTCGCTCCGAACCCATTGGTAGTCCCTCTGATCATACATCTGGAGATGCCACCGATATTTGTAGTGCCGTTGTTGTTCCTCTTTTCCCTGAAGCTAGTTTTCAGGGCCCCTTATACCTCACCCGACCCATAAATGATGTCGGGTTACGTGCCTCCTTTTCGGTTGACTTCGCCGAAGACGCCGCACCCCAGCCAGCCAAGTCTATTTTCGAGCGTATCGCAGAGTTCGGTACTTACGAAGCCTTACACGCTTACTCTTCTTATAGTGCGCATTGCTCTCGTTGTAGTTCGAGCGTCACCCTCGACCACATGCCTTCGGCAGTGTTCGACCACCATGGTCTGAATCTGTACGATTATGTCGAGGACTTTACCCTAAATCTCGATTCCGTATGCTCCGGTTGCGTCACTGAGCTTCATGCTTTTGGCGTCGCCGGTTGGCGCACTTTCCACCGCCTCGTCTCCACTTCCGACTTTTCCCGCGTCGTGCGCTGCTCCCCCTACCCGTCTAAGCGTAAAGTTCTCGCCCTCGGTTCCTCCAAGACCGCGCTCGTTGACCTTTTCGCCGTCATGCGCCTCATGCACGCGACTTGGCTCTACTCCTCAGACGTCGACATCTTCAAAGCCTCGTACGCACTTAGCTCCGTCTTTCGTGCACATCTTCAAGAAATGGGCAAGGTGGGTAGCCAATTTGAGTCCCACACGGTCCCCCATATAACCAATGGCACTCTTCGTATGCTTTCTCTCAACCCTGGCTCCGCTATCCGTATACCCCCCGGCATTGTCCAAGGTTTCGCCGCCGGCGTCGTCAAGAACCTCTCCACCGACGACTATTGCCAGATTCAGAATCATGGCGATCGCGTCATCGGCCGCCGCAACGGCGTCCTTTATGGCTTCCCCAGTGACTTCGACTTCGAAGCCTGGCGTTCCGGTTCCCGATCTCTTGAACTATTCGCTTCCGGTGAAGGGCCAGCCCCCAAGAAACCTCCTAGGAGATCCCGTGCTGCTAAAGCTGAAAGTTCCAGCGCTGCGTCCGAACGAAATCCCGAACCCCAGGCGCCACCATCTCGGGAGCCGCGCGTTCGCAAACCCGCTGTCGAGCGTGAGGTTCCAGCCTCTGTCGCCGCCGCGCAACGTTCAATCGCGGCTATTCGCGAAGCTAATGCCGACATGGACATGCGTCTCACGAAGACCATCACTAACATCGATCGTCGTTTAACCGCCCTTGCCAAAGCACCAGCCTCCATGAAGTTAACGGCGGCCAATTTTCGAGCGTCCCCTTATTCCAGTGACGAGATAGTCGACATGATGGCTAGCCGTGGCGCTGTTATACCCGGCAATAGCTTTCCCGAGGCTGCTATGATTCTTAAGGATGTCGTCGAAGGGAGAATTCTTCACCCCAAGCGGTTCGGCGAGAAAGGTACCTCGTTTGTCATCAAGTGTATCGCCGACAAGATCTTTACAGTGCCTCCCACCGGCACAGGTGGTTGGTCAAACGGCAACATTTTGGTCGTCGGCGTCCCAAAGCATGCTTCCTATAAGGGTGCCGTCGTCTTCGCCGTCAACCAGACCACCGGTATCTGGCGCGTTATTTCCTACATCGCGCCCGACCGTGATCCAGAGTTGATCACCAACGCATGTGCCGTTCTTTACTCGTCCCTTACGGTGTCGGCTCCGATTTCAGTGACTGCAACCAGCCTCGCTGTCACGTCGCAGCTTATGCTCAATCTCGCCACCGTCTATACCTCGCCCACATCCCTCATAGCTGGTAAAGTTGCCCCCGTTGCCGAAGGGGGCGTATGCGATACCGTCGTCATCGGCCCAGAACCACATCGTCTTCTGCAGTTTTCTGCCACTGACTCCGAAGCGTTGGTGCAACGTCTCACTCCGTTTGACCCTCAGAACACTAACTTGATTCGCGTCACCAACTCCGCCGCTTTGGGCAACACCACGTTCGCTTATCCGGAGCCCATAGGCGTATTCTGCATTAACGCTGTTGGCAACAGCCAGACCTCCGCCAGTGCCGCCGGATACCAATCCTCCGGCTCTTTCGTCCCGGGTGGTAACCAGGTATTGGGCGTCGGCGTTAATTCTATCTGGCGGCTTTCAAATTGTACTGATTTTCAACGCCACATGCTCTACGGTGGTTTTGAGCTTTCCTGTGACGCCAGCATCGTCTTCGCGGGTGCGGGTAACTCTTCTGCTCTGATGACGGTCACCTATGATAACGGCGACGGCACCGATTCTAACGTGGCCATGCGTTTTACCCTCACCGGTGGTGCTAACGCCTCTCGGACCGTCATCAAGTTCAACTCTCGCGGGCAGTCCATTTACGCCGGCATCGGTGCTATCATACGTGACATCACCCTCGCGATCGACGTTCCAGTCGGCGCCTCAGGTAATCTCCGTACCGACGTTACCCCCGCGCTATCCAACGCCCCTGTTATTAGTGTGAAGTTTTTAGATGTGCCTGCCACGACGTCTTACGCCGCCGCAGTTTTTACTGGCGCGCTTTCCGGCTTTAACGTCGCCGTTGGTCTAACCACTCACGTCGAAGTTTTACTCGACCGCGTCGCCCTCAACTCCACATTCCTCAGCGCAACCGACGATTTGCCCTACGATCCGCACTACCTCCCCACGCTTCTCAGGGCCCACATGATGTCTTACTCTGGTCGTACCCCTGCCATGCATGCCAAATCTTTCGGCGACATGTTGCGTGGTGTTTTGCGCGTCGGCGGGAAAATCGGTTCCGCTATCGCCCCTTACGCCGGCCCGCTCAGCTCTGCCGTCGGCGCGGCCTCCTCGCTTGCGACCAGAGCCTCCAGGGTGAAGAACGCTGATGATCTGATTCGCGAAACAACAGGCGCGGTTAATGATTTCAGTGGTTCTCGTCGTGCGTCGTCTTTTCGCCCTGCTGGCGGAAGCCCAAGCGCCTCGCCTTTGCTTGCCCCCCCACCTCCAAGTCCTGCCATAAACACTGAGCCTTCCTCTCTCGACACTGCGCGTCTCAACGAGCTTTATCAGGCCGGTCGCATTGCTTCCCCTGAATACAGCTTCGTATGCAGCGGATCCGCTAATACCCCTGATTGGGTTGCTGAGTTGACTGTTGGTGATCTGTGTGTCACCACCGGCTCCTGCCCCAACAAGATCTCAGCTCGGCACGCCGCCTCACACATGATGTTGTGTCTTTTACCCTCCAACTCAGTGCGTCTTTACGCCAGCTCCTATGGCGCCGGCCGCACTTATCAGCGTTTGCGTGCCACCTCGTTTGGCCCCGTCGGTTATGCTGGCTCAGCCAGCACAAATGTGCGTTTCCCAGCTGTCACAGGCCCTGAATCGAATGCCCAGATTTGGGCACTCGTCCCAATCGTCCACAAGGGTGTCCTTGATGTCGAGGTGTCCGATGCGTTCCCTTCCTCTGACCTTGGCTATCCTGACGTCGGCATCGAAGGCAGGTCCGGCACTCTCGCCCTACTCATCGCCAACCTCAAGGAAGCTGGCTTTCCCGTCCACACTGGCCTCACGCTCTCCGGCGAAGTGGTCGACATTACCGTCCTTTGGGACAGTGTCGGCGGCAAAGACACGCCCACTGACGTTGAGTTCACAATCCTCCCAGTCGCGGATGCTCATGCCAAGACCGATGGTATGCATCAGGCCGGTGCGCATTTGCACGGTCTCTTTGCTGACGGTTGGTGGACAGGTCACCGCTTTGCTCCTTTCAAGCTGTCCAACCTGTTCCCCTCCTCTGTCAAGGGCAGCTTTGAGCTCGGTACCGTCCCCGACGGCTACCCAGGGCAATCGATCATTGTGACCGTCCGTTTGTAAGCGGGCCCGGCCGTTCCCCGGCGGTATAAAACGGGGGTCGTGCAAGCGACTATTTGTTCTTGCTGGCTTTCTCACTTATCCAAATCGGAAGTGTTATTCTTTCCCCTCCTTAGGGTCTCAAATTTTGCGTTGAGTTAATGAGTAGGGTGTCTCCCA
>Ga0257143_1000075_pt1 | contig 10182 bp, 10 predicted proteins | sample saktaT_12_FD_194406 | JGI IMG/M metagenome (GOLD analysis project Ga0257143, IMG submission 194406) | Metatranscriptome of saline water microbial communities from Sakinaw Lake, British Columbia, Canada - sak_2011_1_27_50m (Metagenome... | ecosystem: Environmental > Aquatic > Non-marine Saline...
ACTTATAACAGGACAGTAGTGACAAAATATCAATAAAATTGTATTTAAGTTCTTATTGGAAAGATGATTTTAATGAGCAACTATTTAATAATATTTCAGAATTGATAATAAACAATCATCAAAACTATATAACATTTTCACATTGCTTCGATTCGAAGAATATTCTAAATAGATTCAAAGGAATTGATTATATGCATCAATATGAATGCAATGAAAATTTTCATAAACCTAATCCTGAGTTAAATTCAAATTTCACAATTTCAAAAAACATAAGCGGTTATAAAGAGTTGATTGATTTTCATTATCTCTGTTATTCTGATGATAAAGATTATATGAACAGTAATTGGGAAAAAATGCTCCAATCATTTCCTAAAGCACCAATTCCAAAGCTTACTTATATTTGTCATAATAAAGACAATATTATTGGTTCTTGTATTGGTTATTTAATTCCAAAGAAAAATAAGAAATATCTCTATTCAATCTGTGTTCATCCTGATTATAGAGGGAAATCGATTGGAGAATATTTGCTGCAATTATTTCTTTCAACCGAGCCTTTGATTTCTTGTTATTTAACAGTCTATGAATCTGCAAAACCAGCTGTAAATCTTTATGAAAAATTTGGATTTATGAGAATAAAAACTGTTGAAGCAATAATAAGAAATGATGTTAAAATTAGTATTGAATAATTCGTATAACAATGCCTCTGTGGTTGGCTTCGGGTTTGTTTTGGACGGAATCTTTCTGAATTCGCAGCACGCTTAACCATTAACAAACAATCTGTCCATTCAGCGGATCGTACTTTTGGGAATTATATATTAAATGAAGTTTTGCAGGTGTAATGAAAAATTTTATAACTTCACTGTTTAAAACCACACCTGCAGAAGGTAGAGAGACTATAGAAGATAATAGGAATGAATGTAGAATCATGGGCTTCTTTAGTTATTACTTTACCAATTTAGGAATTGGTAAAGAGGAGAGATAGAGAATTGGTAAAGAGAACCACACTCTACTCTTTACCATCAGTCCTCTATCTTACCCACTCTCTTTACCATCCGCCAGATGGCGAATTGGTAAAGCATAAGTGATTTCCACTACTGAGAAACTTGAGTATATTAATCAGATAATTTTTTCACAAGACCAATAAATTTTGAAGGATTTCCAGACTGGTCTCGCAGTAACCATGCTCTTGTGCGAATTGGAATGATTTTTCCGCCTTTGCCTACGTACTCTTTCTCATAGATATCCGAGTATCCTCGCATAAAGACTTGATAATCTCTGAGACTGTCTTCCATCGCATACCATTTTTCAGGAGTGAGTTCATGATAGGTCTTTTCCTTTAATTCTGCAAGAGAATAGCCCAGAAGGTCGCAATACTTGTCATTTGCATTTACAACTTGCCCATCCATATTACAGATGACTATCGCTTCGTCTGTCCATTCGCTTATCGTCTTGACAAGATCATCGTATTTTTGTTCGGATATCTCCATCTCTTCTTCAAGCACTACGAGCATTTGTTTTAACTTAGCATTCTCCAGTGCAAGATCTTGATTGGTACAACCGGCAAAAAGCAACGTAATTAAACCCAAAATAATGATGCATTTTACGTATTTCATAGAACCTCTCAATCATTTAGATTACCCTCCCTCTTGGGAAAACTTTTAATCTGTGTCAAGAAAATATAATGCATGAATTTAAAAGAACCTTTATCAAAACGTTTAGCACAAAAATATTGACGCATTCATTCGTTCAGATCATGCAGACAATCAAAAGGATGTACCATGCGCGAAGATTTTGAAATGCGTTATGCAGATAAAGAAGATTTGGAAAATTGGTTAGGATGCAAAGATTTTTTTTTACATTACAAGAAATAGTGGATTCAAAAAACCGTGACAATCCAATAAAAATTGCAATTGATGGTATCGATGCATCAGGTAAAACAGTGTTCGCAGATCGGTTTGCAGAATATATTCGCAAAAATTCAACACGACAAGTAATTCGGGCTTCAATCGACGGTTTTCATAATCCCAGGGAGATTCGTTTGCAAAAGGGCGACTACTCATCCGAAGGATATTATAATGATTCATTTAATTACAATGCTTTAAAAAAATTCCTGCTGGATCCCATGATGCCAGGCGGGAATAGACGGTTTCGTACACATATTTTCGACTATAAATCCGATAGTGAAATCCTTGAGGATTGGTTTCTTGCTGAGGATGATGCAATACTTATTTTTGATGGTATATTTCTTATGCGAAAAGAACTCATTGACTACTGGGATTTCAAGGTTTTTTTAAAAGTCTCGTTTAAAACAGCGCTTAAAAGGGCATTGAAAAGAGACAAAGGATACTTTGACGACGAGAGAGTGTTGAGAGAGAAATATCAAAAACGCTATTTCCCTGGACAAGATTTATATATAGGCAACTCCCATCCTGAACAAAGAGCGGATGTTGTGATAACTAATGAAAACTTCGATAATCCAATAATTATAAAGTACTTTTAATATTGAATTCTTTGAATTAACATGAAAACAGAACAGCAGATTCGTAAGATCATCCACATAGACATGGATGCATTTTTTGCAGCAGTGGAAGAGCGTGATCATCCTGAATATAAGGGCAAGCCACTCATTGTAGGCGGCGATCCTAACAGTAGGGGAGTTGTCGCCACGTGTTCCTATGAAGCCAGGAAATACGGCATCCATTCTGCAATGGCGAGCGCTGTGGCATACAGACTCTGTCCCCATGCGATCTTCGTTCATGGTAGGCATGAGGTCTATAAACAGATATCGAAACAAATAAGAAATATATTTAATGAGTATTCTCACCTTGTCGAAACCGTCTCCATTGATGAGGCATATCTTGATGTGACCTATAATAAGAAAGGTATGAAATCAGCAACACTCATTGCAAAAGATATCAAACAAAGGATATTTAGAGAAACCGGACTGACGGCTTCTGCAGGAGTGTCATATAATATGTTTCTGGCTAAAATAGCTTCTGATATGGATAAGCCGGACGGGCTGGTAGTCATTCCACCCGATAAAGCAAAAGAAGTACTGGAAGGACTTCCCATCGGAAAATTCTATGGTATCGGCAAAGTGACCGAGAAGAAAATGCAAATGCTTGGCATTCATTCCGGTAAGGATTTGAAAGCACAAACTCTCGAAGAATTGATACGCCTTTTCGGTAAAGTCGGAAAATATTATTACTACATAGTTAGAGGAATTGATAAAAGAGAGGTGACACCTGAACGGGATATAAAATCCATTGGTAATGAAAATACATTTGCTGTTGACATCGATGACATGTACGAAATGAAAGAGTATCTTAAAGAATGTGCTGCGAAAATTGAGAGGCGTTTAAAGAAGCATAATGTCGTCGGACGAACGATAACTCTTAAGATAAAATATCCTGATTTCTATCAGGCGACAAGAAGTAGAACGATAGCAAAGCCTACACAAGATAAGAATGTAATTATCAATACGGTTAATTCTCTCCTTGAAGAAACACTTGTGAATAAGTGTAGTGTTCGACTGCTTGGAATAAGCGTTTCCAATCTTGAGAAAGACGAGATCAATCTTCCGCAGCAGCTTACCCTGAAACTGTAATGTGCAGAAAATTAATTCACAGAGCTTGACATCAAAATTTTATAGTAAAGCAATTTTTCACACGGAGGTTCCATGGAAATAAAGAAAATATCGACATTGCATTTGCCTGTTGATCTTGCATATCTCTCAGCTGCACAGGCGTTTATAAATGAGCTGGCCCGTCTCGCGAAGTTTTCTCAGAAGGATATTACCTTTTTTAATATTGCAGTGGAAGAAGCAATTACAAATGTAGTAAAGCATGCATTTTTGCCAGATGAAGATGCATCATTTGATGTGATCTGCGAGCTTACTCCGGTGGAGTTCAAGGTTATCGTTAAAGATAAAGGTTTGCCTTTTGATCCAAACCAGGTTGAGGATTTTTCAGCTGAAAAATCATTAGATGGAGATGAACAGGTAGGACTCGGGTTTCGGCTTATGAAAGGCAGTGTTGATCAGTTGTCATTTCATAACATGGGATACGGAGGCAAGGAAGTACACCTTGTAAAATTCGTAGACCAGAAGCATGTCGAAAAATACTTTCATAAATCTGAGATGGAAGCTTTCGAAAATCCAACGTACAAATCCAAAAAAGAGCGTGTTGCGATACCTTTCCACGTGGAGCTTCTCCAGAAAAAGCAGGCGATAGAAATTTCGCAATGTGCATATAGAACCTATGGCTACACCTACATTATGGAGAATATTTATTATCCGGACAGACTGATGGAAATGTCGAAATCCGGCGAGCTTATTTCTGCAGTTGCAGTGTGTGATAAAAATGATGAAGCTATGGGGCACTGTGCACTTGAGCGTTTTGGTAGAAAATGGGATATTCCTGAAATGGGTATGGCATTCACGAAACCAAAATTCCGTGGTCAGGGTTGCATGACAAAGCTCACAGAAATTCTATCCGAGAAAGCGATTGAAAAAAGGATCAAAGGTATATTCGCCAAAGGCGTCACCACGCATCCATATTCTCAGAAAGCGTTGCTGAAGGGTGGATTCAAAGATTGTGCGATCCAGATTGGATTATCACCTCCAAAAATTTTCGAGGGAATGAAAGATCAGGGAGCGCAGAGAGAAACACTTGTGTTGAGTTATTTAAAACTGATCGACCAGCAACTGAACGTGTTTTCAACCCAAAAACATAAAAATATGATTGAAAAGATCTATCAGAACGTCCAAATCGATGCAACAGTAAAAATACATGATAAAAAAGAGATGAAATCTAAAAAGATGGTGCAATCCGATGTGGAAGTGGAAGTGAAAGATTCACTGAAGTTTGCAAATATCTACATCAATGACTGCGGGGAAAATATAAAGCTGGAAATAAGACAGCGGCTGAGAGAACTCTGCCAGAAAAAGATCGAAACGATTAATCTCTACCTTGATATTTGTGATGAGAACACAGTGCATTATACAGAGGATATCGAAGAGCTCGGATTCTTTTTCGCGGGAGTATTTCCCAATGACAAAAAACAATATCTCGTACTGCAGTATTTGAATAATGTACCTATTGATTATAAAAGAATTGTGCTTGTCTCAGATTTTGCACAGGAACTTGGTGCGTATGTGAAGGAGTGCGATCCGAATCAGAAGTAGGATATCGAAAGAATATATTTTTAATATTTCACACACATTTACGGCAAGATTGTATCATAATGTGAGATAGGTCCGTAATTTTCATATCAAAGGAAACTAATTTATTTTTCGGTTTGCCAAGCCCCTTACTTTAAAATTATGATGCGTAAAAAAAATCACAGTCCTTGACATTAAAATTTCATAAATGAAGCATTTTTTTCATTTGGAGGTTCAATGGATCTAAGAAAAATATCAAAGACCAAAAATGAAAAAGGTTTTGCTCGCTATAACTTTTTTCCTATTAGTCACTTAATTCTATGATTCTGCTGTATTTTGGCAAAATATTTACATCCCCGATATATCGGGGTGAACTTTTTATTAGAGAGGATTCACAGAGATAAATTTATGCTCAACTTTTTCATTCGTGTTTTTCGTGGTTAAATTCTTTTTCGGTTTACCCTGTTGGAATACTTATCCTACTGGGTTTATCCCGTTGGATAGCTATCATGCTGGGTTTATCCTGTTGGAATACTTATCCTACGGGGTTTACCCGAGTTAGGTTGTTGTCAGCGATCAGGAATATGAAGTCTATGTCGGATGGAATGTAGAAGTATCATATTTCCCGATTCAGGAAATCGGAATGCTTACTCAGAAAGTGAGTGCTATCAAACCAAATCCATATAATCCGGACAAGGATAAGAACTGCGAATTTTATTTTGAGTCAACAAAGCAAAAAAATTATTCCGTAAATATTTACAATATTTCCGGACAGTTCATAAAAAGTGTTACAGTGGAATTTATAGAGCAAAAGGGGGAGACGTTCGTGTATCAAGCCACATGGAACGGACGCAATGAAAATGGCTTGATGTGCACATCGGGCTTGTATTTATTCAAAGTGAATATCGAAAATACAACGTATATAAAAAAGATGCTCTTATTGCATTAAAATCGGAGGTACGATGAAAAAAGTAGTACTATGTTGTTTGGTCATTATGCTGGGTGCAGTTGTGCTACTGAGTGCAGACGCAACGTTCTACGGCTCAGCCCGTCTGGGATTCTGGTATGAGAATACAGACAAAGATTGGAATTGTTACCAGTACGGCGTGAGCGAAAGCAATCTTGCACTTAACTATGCCATGCAGGGTAACAGCCGTCTCGGAGCTAATTTTACCACGAACGGTGTAACCGGTAAGGTCGAACTCGGAATTTCACCTTCACAAGTTTGTTTGAGACTTCTTTATGGCAAGATAACAAAGGGTGATCTAACTATACTTATCGGGCAGGACTTTAGTGGATTCAAAATTCATGGTAAACAGGTGTATAATGATGATCTGAATTTTATTAATTATGGATTATTTTATGATGGTCGCCAGCCAATGGTGAAATTCAGCTGCAAGAACAGATTCCATGCGATGCTCATTACTCCAAAAGAAGTTGATGTGACCAACCTTGGCGGTTTGAAATCTCTTTCTCCAAAGATAAATGTGGCGTATGAATGTTCAGGAGATAATTACTATTTCTCTACATCTGCCGGTGTAAACATCAATAAGTACAATAAGAATTTCAATACAGACCAGCTTGATAAGATGATCCTCTCCTATGCAGTCAGTTTGACAGGAAAATATGATCTCGGTATGGTAAATTTCCTTGCACAATATAGTTATGGTGTGAATGTCGGGAACTACGGCATGTTAACTATCACACCATCCTCGATTGTATATGATTCAACAAATAAAACTTTTGAAGATACGAAAACCTTGGGTGGATTACTGGTTGTCGGATGTAAGCTATTCAATGCTGGTGTCAGCTATATAGAGACCTGTAATTCCCTTTGGTCTGATAAAGATACTGCAATGAGCGCTTTTATACAGAAGAAAGTGAATGTCTGTAAAAATGTATTCCTCGTCCCGGAAGTTGGCATGATCAATAATATGAAAGACAATACAGGCGCAAAAGAAGGCCAAAAAATATACGCAGGTATGAAGATCCAGGCAGATATATAGAGGAAATAATATAATATAAGAATCTACAATGAAAAAATTTGACAGCTAAACTTAAACTCTAACAAATTCAACTTGTTGTTTAGTTGTGTTTACTGCTGGAGTTCTATTAAATTTTGGTATGGATTTAAATGTATGGAAAAACAAAATTAACACGCAAAAAAACCTATGAAAGGCGGGTCAAATGAAAAGAATTATTATAATTGTTGGCTTAATATTATTAGGCACACAAGCACTATGGGCGACTATAACAGTTGATGGAAATGCATATTTAGAAAACCAAACAAACCATAGTGGAATTAAAGTGCTGTTTGAACGAACAGCACCAAGTAGTTTAACTGATTCCACTTACACTGATTTAATTGGTTATTATTCTATTGATATTGAAACAGGATTTTATGATATTACTTATTCAAAAGATGGATATAATTCCGGATTTCTTTATGATCAATCACTATTTGCAGATACAACTCTACCTGATGTAACACTCTTAGAACATCAAACATTATTGAATGTACCTTCAGATTTTTCAACTATTCAATCTGCAATTGATTTTGCGTGGACAGCTGATACAGTTCTTGTTCAAACAGGAACTTATTATGAGAATATCAATTATAATGGAAAGAATATTACTGTAGCTTCGTTATTCTTTACAACCCAGGATACTTCCTATATTTCACAAACAATAATTGACGGAGATTATGATGATAATGTTGTAACATTTGAAAGCGGGGAAGATTCTACGGCAGTTTTGACTGGATTTACAATTACAAATGGTTTTGCTTATCATAGTGGTGGTATTTACTGCAATAATAATTCCTCTCCGAGTCTAAAAAATATGACTATAACAGGCAATTTTGCTTCTCATAATGGTGGTGGGATTTGCTGTTATAATAATTCAAATCCGATTTTAGAAAATGTAGCGATAACTGGTAATACTGCTTCAGCTGATGGTGGTGGTATTTATTGCGATAATTATTCCAGTCCGAGTTTAATAAATGTTACCATAACAGGTAATACTGCTTCTGGAAATGGTGGTGGGATTTACTGCAAGTATTATTCCTCCCCGATTTTAGAGAATATAACCATAACAGGTAATTCTGCTTCTGGAAATGGCGGTGGGATTTACTGTTGGAATTATTCCAGTCCGAGTTTAGAGAATGTAACAATAACAGATAATAGTGCTAATTGTGGTGGTGGGATTTACTGTTATAATTATTCCAGTCCGAGCTTAGTAAATGTTACAATAACAGGTAATTCTAAATCTGGCATTTACTGTTATAATTATTCTAGTCCGAGCTTAGAGAATGTAACTATAACCAATAATTATACTACTTATATTGGTGGTGGAATTTACACTTATAGATCCAACCCGAGTTTGGAAAATATAACGATAACAGGTAATTCTGCTTGGCAAGGTGGCGGGATTAGCTGTAGTGAATCCAGTCCTAATTTAGTTAATTGCATTGTTTCTGAAAATACCGGAGATTATGGAATTTATGTATATTCGGGGTCTCCATCGATAACCTTTTCGGATTTTTATAATAATGAAAATGGTAATTTTTATAATTGTGGTACAGGTGTTGGAATGAATGTAACGACAAATGCAAATGGTGATTCCTGTGATGTATATTATAATATTCAAATGAATCCTTGTTTTGTTGATACAGCAAATGGGGATAATCATCTTCAATCAATTTCTCCTTGTATTGATGCTGGGGACCCAAATTCACCAAAAGATCCAGATGGAAGTATTGCAGATATGGGAGCTTATCCATATTTTCAATCAAGTATTCAGGGAACAATAGTACTTAGTGGAGGATCAGGAGATGTTACACAGGTAGAAATAGGAGCAGATGGAGAAATAGTTAATCCAAATTACGCTGGAGAATATATAATATTTATACAACCAGGAATATATGATGTTACTGCAAGTTTAATTAATTACGCCGATTCTACAAAAACAAATATTGTAGTGATAGAAAATCAAGCAACTACGAATGTAGATTTCACCTTGTATCCACAAGTCTGTGTAAATGAAATTATCCCAAATGAATTTGAATTAATTGGCTCTTATCCAAATCCTATTAGTGATAGAGTAGAGATATCTTTTAGAATACCTGAAAGAAGTTATATTGAGATAGAATTATACGATATAAGAGGACATTTTATAGATGTTTTGACGAATAAAAATATGAATGCTGGTTACCATGAAACAAAGTGCGATATGAGTACTTTGAAAAACGGTATTTATTTCTACAAGATGAGTGTTGATGGAGTCGATAAAGAGATTAAGAAAGTTGTATTGTTGAGATAGAAAAATACACCCAGTACCGAAAATTGCGCGTTATTAAAACCATAAATAACATCACCCTTTCCCATCTTTTTCAGAAAAATACTGGATTCCCGTTTTCACGGGAATGACATGCCCTTTTTTTTGATCTGTTAAAACTCTGCGTCTCTGCGTGATATTTTTTTGTCGTTCTGTCGTTCTTAACTCAACGCCTTCCGTCTTCGTGCCTGAAGGTGCACTACGCTGTGACAGGTCGGCTGTTAAGTCAAGTCCGATGAAAAAGAAAAACACACACCCAATCCCACTCTTTTTCAGAAAATACTGGATTCCCTCTTTCGCGAGAATGACATTTGTAACTCAACATTCCGATGTTGAGTATATCCGCAAGATTGGAATCTTGCGTTACAAATACTGGATTCCCATCCCCAATCTAGTTGAGGACAAGCGTTCACTGGAATGACATGCCTTTTTTGTTTGATCTTTAAAATTTTGCGTCTCTGCGTTTTTATGTCTTTGCGTTTTTGCGTGAGTTTTTTCTGGTTTCGCAAACGTCGATGATCTAAAATAATTTATTTTCATTCGTGTTTTTTCGTGTTTTTCGCTTGTCACGGCGTCTTGTCGGGGCGTAACGGAGTGAAGACTGAAGCGAAGACGGATGGTTAACTCTTACTACAATTCTGGACATAAAAAACCAGCTTTCCAAAGTGTATGAAAATATTTTTAGG
>Ga0257143_1000086_pt1 | contig 9636 bp, 6 predicted proteins | sample saktaT_12_FD_194406 | JGI IMG/M metagenome (GOLD analysis project Ga0257143, IMG submission 194406) | Metatranscriptome of saline water microbial communities from Sakinaw Lake, British Columbia, Canada - sak_2011_1_27_50m (Metagenome... | ecosystem: Environmental > Aquatic > Non-marine Saline and...
CGAACTTTATACGGGAGGCGACCGCTACGACCTTGAGGGTCCGAAAAAGTCAATTGCTGTACCGGCTTTGATGAGGATGTTTAATGAGCTGGGTATTATACCCAAGAAAGTCAAAAAACTATCCACATCAATCGGTGGGTTGCAGGTCTCAGCGAAAGAAATCGCAAGCATCATGCAAACCGAAGCAGAAATGGCTTCAAGTGTCCTTCTGGAAGCGCGTAAGCATATTCCCCTGGATGGCAGTGAAACGGTAGTAGATTATCAAATTCTGGGAGATGATCCCACCGATTCTGATAAAGTCAGAATTTTGTTAGTCGCTACTACCAAAAAGTTATACGAAAATCATCAAGATTATTTACGTGAAATAGAATTGAAACCGGGTGTTATTGATATAGAACCACTTGCGATGCTAAATTCTTACGTAATCAATTCTCAATTGCCTGATAATGGAGTGGTTATATTCTTGAATGTTGGAGCTAAAAAATCAACAGTTTCAGTATTCGGAAGAAGAGACTCATTCTTTACCAGAGATCTGGCGGTTGCAGGATGGGCATTTACGGAAGAATTGATGGTTAAATATGGCTTGGAATATGAAGAAGCGGAAAAGGTGAAAAAAGAGCAAGGACTTGAACCTGCCCTCGAGAAGAAAATCAAAACAACAGGCGATTCACTGGCTCTGGCTGAAAAGACATCTCTTGAGAAGTTAGGCGATGAAATTAACAGATCGTTAAGATATTATGTAAAAGAAACCGGTCAATCGGTATTTACTCATATTGTTTTAACCGGTGGAAGCGTATTATTACCAGGTCTGGATACATACCTAAGTAATAAATTTAATCTTCCTATAGAACTTTATAACCCGTTTAATCAACTGGACAGCCGAGCCCCTATTGATTGTCCGAATCCTTATCAGATGGCAACAGCAGTCGGGCTTGTAATACGAGGGGATCTGTAGATGATTACCCAATTTACTATTAACCTGAATAAGGGTGAAGATATTGCTGAGCGAGAAGCTCGTTGGCGTAAAAGACGCGAAATTATAACTCTTTCAATACTTATAGTTGCCGTCCTTGTTTTTACGCTCATTAATGTTCAGCAGTATCAAACCATTGAAAATGTCGTGATGGAGAAACAGTCCACTATCGATGACATAGACCGTCGATTGGACTCCTTGAAAAAAACCGGGAAAAATATTTCAAAACAGGACGTTCTCGCTCTGGCAAAACTGGAAAAAGAACGAGTTCTTTGGACAAAGAAATTTCTTTCCCTTGGAGAGTTGCTTCCCGAAGAAATGGCGGTAACTTATTTAGAGTATAAAAATCAGATGCTTTTAATGCGATTAATTTCGACGATAAAGAAAGATGAAAAAGAGTTCGACCGTGTGAAGGATATTATTGATAAATTGCGCGCATCTCCTTTGTTTTTTCGAGATTTTGCCGAGATGCGATTAAAAGAACAGCATCAAACGGATGTCGAAAATTTGACCATACTTTCGTTCTCAATCCTTTGTGAAATTGAAAAGGGTAAGAGCGCTGGAGATAGTAGATCAAGTCGTCGTAGTCGAGCATCACGTTCGGTGAGTGGTTAGCAGAAACAAACCAGAGAACGAGAGAGAGAGTAAATGAAACGCAATTTGATTTTGCTTGCATTATTAGTCTTGTTTGGTGGCGCTGCATGGGGCTATCAAAGTTGGGTTTATGCAAAATATCCATCAAAAATCAGGCAACTTGATAGAACGATACAGCTTAGAGACGAAAAGTTGATAAGCGCTCAGATTATTCATCAACAATTGGATCTTGTAGCCAATCTTATTGAAAAAAACTTGGCTATCTCCAAAAGCGATTCTCTTGCTGAAGATGCTTCCTTGCCTTTTATGGAGTATATAACCGGCATAATGAGAGACCTGGAAATTAGACTGATGAAACTTGAACCCGGAAAGAAATCCGCTCGTCTTGATTATGTGAGGACGCCATATACCCTTACACTGGAATGCTCCTATGAAGATCTGGGAAAATTTATAAACCAGCTTGAAAAATCAGAACGGTTAATCACCGTCGAGCAATTTGAAATAGATAACGCAGTTCGAAAATCCGGCGCACAAGCGGAAAAAGCCTCCGGAGATTTAAGCTCCAAGGAAATAGTACTGCGAGTTTCAACACTAACATTAATTAAGCAGAGTTAAGGGAGAATAATCGATGAAAGGGCGTGACAAACTATTTTTCAATCTGTTATCATTTCTGCTACTCGTCGTGCTAATTCTCGTTGGTGTGAAAACTCGCGACGCTGACAAGCAGATTAAAAGATGGCAGGCTGAGATGAAACGACGCCAGGAACGTGGTGTTCAGGATCCTCAGCTTCGAGAAACAGTGGATAAACTCGAAGCGGATCTTAGAGCCAGAATTAAAGAAACGTTCGATCTTGAACACGATCCACTTGATTTAACGCGCGTTATTAAAACAAAAAAATTCCTTAAGCAACTTGGCATGTCCGAGACTGCTGAAACGGAATCAAGAATGAGACTATCAGCAACGATCACCGGTGAAAAGGAACCTTCTGCTGTGGTTAAATACCGCGGGAAAAGTGAGATGGTTCGAGTAGGTAACAAAATCGGTGATTATTTGGTTACCTTTATCGGTACCAATAAAATTCGGTTAGTACGGGGTAATGAGGTACTAAATCTTGGTACTGAAAAAGCTCCGGACTCCATTGCTGAAGAGGAAAGGATTCATGGTCCTTTAGGTGAAAGGATGCCTATAATTTCAGTCAAACATGTCCAAGACGCTAATTATTAATTATTTACGAATATGATAGGCCTTATAAAGGCAAAAAATATAAAAATCTTAATCAATTCAACCGTCATCTTAGGGTGAGGAGAACGAATGGGCGGAATGATACAGGGTCCGAAATTTCTTAAGTTATTTTTCATATTAGCGATCATCGCTATTCCCTGCTTTGCTGTTGCACAACCAGCCAACGAAGCTGAAGAGAAAGCAATAGCTCCAACAGGTGAATTATCGGAAATAGCGCCGTTAGCTCCAGGATTAAGAACGATTGTGAGCATCGATGCAGAAGATGCTTATCTTCCTACTGTACTGTCAATTCTGGCAGAAAAAAGTGGTTATAATATCGTTACTGGACCAGGCGTTTCGAAAGAAGAAAGAATTTCAATACATTTGAAAGATACGCCGATCGAACAGGCAATGAATCTTGTAGTTCGAGCGGCAGGACTTTCATACGAAATAGTGGGTAGTTCATTTCTGATTGCCAAAGCTGATAAACTAAAAGAGCAGGTTGGTCTCAACTCTTATGTTGTAGCACTTCAATATGCTGAAGCAATGGAAGTCCAGAAACTTTTAAGCGACTTTCAAGCACAGATTCAGATTGACAGAAGTGGAAATAAATTACTCGTTATCACAACTCCTAAGATTATTAGTGCAATAAGAAAAGTCATACAGGAGATTGATAGACCAGCTCTTCAAATTACACTTGCTGCCAGATTAATCGAGGTGCAGGTAGAAGATGAAGAAAGACTTGGCATTAACTGGTCAAAACTTTCTACTTCTACAAAACAATTTATTTACGAGGGTCATACGATACCCGGTGCAGCGTCTGCCACCGCTGTAGATGCGTTGTCAGATCGTTCACGCCAATTTAATCTTTTCGAAGAATTTTCCGATGTGAATTCTCTTGGAGATGTATGGCGCAGTCAACCAGTTTATGAAATCGCTCTTGACTGGTTACTCAAAAACAGCCGTGCGGAAGTACTGACAAATACAAGTGTCGTAACCATGAATGCCAGACCGGCAATGATCGAGCTGGTGGATGTGGTTCCGTACGTTACAAGTTCTGGCGGTGTCGGTGGACAGGTAACTGTCCAGCGTGAAGAAGTGGGAATCAAACTTGCTATTACTCCGCAGGTGAATACCGATGGTTATATTACGGTTAGTGTACATCCGGAAGTTAGCTCGATATTTGAGTTTATCGGTCCGGATCAAACTATTCCACGTATCGTACGCCGATCTTCAGCTATGACAGTCAGAGTGAAAAATCACCAGTCTATCATAATTGGTGGCTTAATGGGATTGGTCACACATAAGACCCTCCATAAAGTCCCCTTCTTTGGTGATCTACCGTTTTTGGGTGGCTTATTCAGGTATAATGTGATACAGTCGAGTAAAACAGATCTTATTGTTGAAGTGACTCCACATATCCTTGTGGATGAATATACTCATATTGATAGGTCAAAAGAAATTAAGAGTGCTGTGACACGTTATAATCTTGATTTGAATCCAGGCTCTGCTCAAGAGTAAAAGACTGATTTCAGCATTTGAAGTTGCCAATTTGGCAATGTTTAATAAGTCAGGTTTGAAAAATTATATATATGTGTGGCTGATCGTTTTTTCAGTCACCAGCTCTTTGACGTTTGGTCAGGTTCAGAAATTTGATTCTAATCGTCCGATTAGTGAACAATTGCCTGTCTCCGAGAAACCGACTGCAGCAACCCCGGTTATTGCTTTAGAAGAGCCGATTAATCCGGCTGTTTACAAGCTTGGTCCCGGTGATAAGCTTGAATTTCGCGTCTGGGGAGATATAGAAGTAATTCACAGTTTGACTGTTGGTCCGGATGGAATGATTTCCATACCAACAGTTGGTGAACTTCTTGTAACCGGTAAGACAATTGATCAGGCAAAAGTTTCACTTGTAGAGAAAGCAAGAAAAGCTTATCCTCATTCTGATATATCATTTCGTCTTACAGCAGTAAGGCAGATGAAAGTTCTAATAAGTGGCGCTGTAGTTAGCCCCGGCGTTTATCAGCTTGATGCAATAGATAGACTTTCGACATTGATTGATCGGGCAGACGGTTTTGACGAACCGGAAAGTAAACTCAATGAATTCGGAAAAACTGATCCTTCTGGGAAAGTACAATCGAAGACCAGGGGAGAAGAGGAAGAAGATCAGAAAGAACCTGATTTTCTTAGCTATCCTTCTAAGCGAGCTATAAGGATTATTCACAAGGATAATTCTGAAACAATCATCGATTTTTTACATTACAGTCGATCTGGAAATATCGATTATAATCCAGTATTGATCGATGGCGATCAGGTTCATATTCCACTAATGGACATAGAAACCGGAATAATATCCATATTTGGCGCTGTAAAAGAATCTGGATTTTTCGAATTCGTTGAGGACGATAAGCTTCTCGATCTGGTTGAACTTGCCGGTGGTTTTAGAAATGATGCACTACTATCAGATATTATCATTAAAAGATTTCAATCTGATGATAAATCTGAGAAAGAAATAAGAGTCAATTTTCTAAATTACATCGGCGAAAGAGGTCCGGAACTTGAACCTGACGATAGGATATTTGTGAGACAAATACCTGAATTCAGGAGAAAATTTCAAGCGACTGTGAAAGGTGAAGTTCTGTATCCTGGGATTTATCCAATATATAAGGACAGTACCTATTTATCTGAATTAATCAAATCATGCGGTGGATTTAGTGATAAAGCAGATTTGAAAAATGCTTCAGTAGTAAGGATGTCAGTTGGTGAAATGCGGGATCCAGAATATGAACGATTGAAAAAGATGTCGATTGCTGAAATGCAGGAGATGGAGTATGAGTATTTTAAAACACGCTCTCGTGAGGAAGCTCCAGCAGTCGTTGTCGATTTTTATAAGCTATTTGTAGAAGGGGATCAGAAACAGGACATTTTACTGAGAGATGGCGATGAAATTGAAATCCCGTCTTTATTTTTAACGGTAAATGTAACTGGGCAAGTTAATCGACCTGGTTTGGTTCGGTGGATCCCTGGGAAAAATATTGAATATTATATAGAAAAAGCTGGTGGTTTTTCTTGGAATGCCCGAAAAAGCAAAATGCGCTTAATCCGCTCTCAGTCAGGGATGTGGTTGAAGCCAAAGAATAAAACACCAGTGGAACTTGGAGATACAATTTTCGTACCGGAAAAACAAGAAATAGAATATTGGGAACTGTGGAAGGACATATTACTGGTCGCGTCGCAGATAGCAACGATAGTTCTCGTGATCCGATCGGTAAACGGGTAATGCACCTTATGAAAGATTCATCCCCTTTGGGATGGCAAGGTGACGATAACATGTCAAAGGTAATTATGTAGTCATGGAGGAAGGTTAACAATGCACAAGAGTTTACTCATTATTGTTGCTCTCTTAGTGGTTATGTCGGGGAGTTTATTTATTGGTTGTGATAACAACAACAATCAGCCAATTATCCCTGAAACTGGTAATCAGGTAACCTCGATCGAGATCAGAGCACAACACACATTAATAAGCGGTCTTCGTGGAGAAGAACGCACAGAACAAATTACTGCAATAGCACGGAACGCCTCAGGTGTTGGTGTTTCCGGAGTTTCACTTAGATTTGGAATTCGGGATCCGCAGAATTACAAGGGAACAATTACTGTCGCTGCATCAGATTCGGTGACTGATCAGAATGGACAGATAATTGCCAATTATTCTGTAGTTCTCGAACAGGATGTTGATGTCGTAATCACTACCAAAGTCGGACAGATAAGCGCTGAGAAAACCATGCAGTTGCGTGTTCGTGAGGAAAGTGGCAATTTATCTGTTGAGGTAACAAAGGGTGTACTAACAGTACCACCTGGTCAGACAAGGAATACACAGGTTACGGCTACACTGGTTGACTCAGAAGGTCTGGCTTTGCCAGGTGTTCAGGTTCGCTTCTCTACAAATCCCGCTACCATGGGTTTTGTTGATAGTGATACTGGTATGACTGATAATTCTGGTCGTGCCATCAGGACATTCACCTCAATTGTCAATCAATATGGTAAATGCGATGTCATTTCGAAGGTTGGAGAAACTACCGAAGCAAAATCTACTATTGAAATCCGAAACGTCGCAGGACCAAGGTTTATTTTAATTGATTTGCAACCGCCGAATCTTTTCGTAGAACAGGGTGAAAATGCTCAATCTATTGTTAAAGCGGTAGTTACGGATTCAACAGGTGTTGGTGTACCAGGTACCGCTGTTTTATTTGAAATAGCAAGTCTTGGTGATGATCCAATATTTGGTTCATTGACATCTGTCGGTGATACAACCACCAATATGGATGGTGAGATCAGTACGACTTTTAATTCAAGAGGTGGATTTGGTCAAGAATGGATTATTGCAAGGGTTATTCCCAGTCAAGAAACCGAAGGATCTCCCGATCTTTCAACCCGAGCCATAATTTCAGTCGATCCCTTAACCGATGCACCGCGTTCGATGACCTTATCAGCGACGCCAAGCTTGTTCAATATACCTCCGGATTCAACTGGTAAAGCTATTATTAGTGCAAAAATACGCGATCAGAATCGGAATGGTATTCCTAATCTCACGGTTAATTTCAGTGCGGATATGGGAACGCTTGCTCGTCCGACGGCAACAGATAGCTCTGGTACTGCCACAACAGAGTTTTATATTCTGCCGTTATCGGATATTGAAGATTTCGAGGAGACAGCCATAGCAAGAGTCACAGCAACCATACCTGGTACTGGCTGGACATCGACTGTTGAGATAACTATTACTGTCACCGAAGTTGGTGAAGGTACATTGACTATTCAGACTGATATAAAGCATATCTGGGCTGATGGTCCTGGATTATCATTTGCGAAAATCACTGCAATTCTTCAGGATGCTGATGGTCAAAGCCTTTCAAACCAGCCAATTGTGTTTACTTCATCATTCCCATCAAGTGTAGTCCAGTCACCGATGAATACCGACTCACTTGGCAGGGCAATGACTGTATTTGACGATGCTGGATTACCATCGATTAATCCGGAAACTGGAATGCCAGATTCTGTGTTAATTACAGCACGATATGATCCAATGGGTCTGGCTTCATCTTTGAGAATCATGATTGGTGAAAGAAATCCTGTCTCATTGATAAACTTTGGTGTACAGGCGCGCCAACTTGTCGCCAGCAGTGGTGATTCTACTTCCGCTCGAGCGACTTGCATTCTTTCTGATGGGTCTGCCGCACCGGAAGGAACAACAGTGAACTTTGAAGCTCGCTATGGGTCCTTCTCAGAGCGAACCGTTCATGTAACAGGTAGTTCGGGCGCGGCTGACACCTGGTACATTGCCGGAAGAATGGTTACTACTGATACGCTTTGGGCTTATGTAAAGACAACTCAGGATTCTGTGGTCAGCAATTTGGTACTGATAGATTTAGTGTCCGGACCTCCGGCAATCATGGTTCTTGGTGCCGAGCCATGGGAACTGGTTACCAATGATCCGACATCTGTTTCGATCGTTACAGCTACGGTGATGGACACTTCAGGTAATCCGGTTCGGCAGGGTACACTGGTTAACTTTTCTTCATTACTGGGAACAATTACCCCATCTGCAATCACTGATATAGATGGTGATGCCAAAGTCAGACTGACACCCGGAACCCAGGCTGGAGTAACGGAGATTACTGCGACTGTTAATACTGGTACCGGTCAGATAACAGCAACGACAACGGTTACCTTTATTTCTGGTACCCCTAATCAGATCCAGTTAACTGCCGATCCATTGCAGATTCAAGTTAAAGGAACCGGTGGAATCAGTACTTCTACACTAAGAGCGACCGTAAAAGACCCCAATGGGAACCTTGTTGAGAATCCGGTTTCTGTGGTATTCGAATTGATCAATGAACCGCCGCCTGATGCCGGTTGTACACTTGGTGAAAGAGACCAGGTATTCGTAACTCAGACTTCTAACGGTGTAGCAGTTGCTTCTTTGAATGCTGGTACACAAATCGGTGGTAAATTGATTCGTGCTTATACTTGGCCAGATTCCGCTGATGAACCAGAACGCATTGTAGAAGTCATTCTTCAAACAGTGGCAGTGGTAGCCGGTCCACCATTCCAGTTGGACATCGACGTCAATGATGAAGGTACTGATGCTGGTGGTGGTGCGTGGGTGATCGAAGTCTCAGCTCGTGTCTGGGATATTCACAGAAACCCGGTTGCTGACCGTATCCCGGTTGTGTTTACTGTCGATCCGGAAATTGCGAATATTGCCCCTGGATACACTGGAAATGATGGTGTCAGCGGAAATGCTACTCAAGGTCTGGCTTATGCAGCTTTGATCTATAATAGTATCAATACTTTTGATCCTATTAATATTTCTGCAGAAATAACAACGCCGTAAGGTCTGATTACCGGTTCCCGCGAGCATAGTTTGCCTCTACAGGAAGCTACGTTGGAACTGAATGTCGATCCTGCAAACTGGATGTTTGAACAAGACAGAGAAGTTGGTGAGATCAGAATCACGGCTATTCTGAACGATGGTCATGCGATTGAAATCAACAATGCTCCGATTTTATTCACTTCGAACAGAGCATTTTTCTGGTGGAGAGATTTCGAAACCGAACGTCTTATCAGGTTCTTTCCTGAACAAGCTAAAGCCTATACTGGTTTAGTTGACAGGCAGCATAACGAAGAGCCCGGACATGCAACCGTTTATTTGGTTGCTGAAGAAGGGGACATCTTCCTGGATCCATTTACACTGGAAGTTACAGTCCAGATTAATGCGGCAGTTGAAGGCTATGATGATTTTTCAGCTGATCCAGCATTTATATTCTTTACCAGGCATGCAGCAGGAAAC
>Ga0257143_1000119_pt1 | contig 8918 bp, 9 predicted proteins | sample saktaT_12_FD_194406 | JGI IMG/M metagenome (GOLD analysis project Ga0257143, IMG submission 194406) | Metatranscriptome of saline water microbial communities from Sakinaw Lake, British Columbia, Canada - sak_2011_1_27_50m (Metagenome... | ecosystem: Environmental > Aquatic > Non-marine Saline and...
CTCGTCTGTCATTTCCTGATAGGCAGCTTCTCTCAGTTTTTGGCCGAGCCAGATGGTGAACTTCAAGGGAGAAAACAATATGTCATCGATTATGAAGGCCATAATAATTGTTTATTGACGATTGACGCCCGCCCTGGCCTCCGGCTCCGCTTCCAGCCCGTAGGGCTTACAGGCCGGAGGGTAGACCCTACGGCTCGGAGAGCGCGACTAGCCCGCGATAGGATTCCTTTATTGTAATATCTCGGAAACGAAAGCATTAGGCATCAGGTTCTGCAAATCAGGTCTGGGCCAGGGATTGGATATTGATTTATCGAATATTCAATATTGATGATCTCGTAAAAAGTCACGAAGTTCGGGATTTGGGGTAATGTCCCCAATACTAACTACTTATAATAATTCACAATCCCTAAATTCCTGAATTCCTCAATCCATGTAAAAAGGACTTTTTACATGGCTGTCAATATTCAATAGAAAATATTCAATTCTATAGGCCACTGCCCACTATCCCCTACCATGTCACAACAATCTCCACGAAATTACATGGAGGCACCGGCCCCACATATTTGAATCTCATCCGGCCGTCGCACCTGGCTCCCAATTTATCCACCGCCTCGTCAAATATCTTTTCCCGGTCTTTTAGAACCAAAAAGGCACTGTTAGTTACCATCTGGTCGCCGAATACATTGTTTGACTTATGGTCCACCCAGAGCCCTTTGAGAAGATTGAGAATCGCCTTTTCCTCATGGACCTTTTTAATACCCAAGGCCTCTTTCACCATTTCCCCCAGGCGAACCTGCTCCCGCTGGGTTCCTCCTCTCCTCTGCATAAGTCTTTGCTTTAACCGCCCTATGTCTTGGTTTTTCTCAGCAATTTCCTGAAAAATAAGCTTCATGTCCGGCCAGATGGCCTTTAGGCCCAGCTCTGCCTTATTGCACATGTAGTTCAGGGAGTCTTTCAGCTCTCCATACCTGGCCTTCAATACCCTTTCCCTGATCAGATCGATCCCTTCAGCAACGGTCCCAAATCTAACAGGAAGCATGGGATATTGCTTCATCACCTCTTCCATGACCTTCTGGTGCGCTATGGTATTTGCCCTTGTGACAGAGTACTGGGAAATGGGAGAATCGCTTATCACCGCCCCTATGTCCTGATAACATACCGTATAGACCTCATTCTCTTTGTCCCCGATCCCTATGGGGCCAAAGCTCTTTTCTTCGTTAGTGGCCACAATTGCGTACAGGTATTGTCCTTGTTCGGTCATGGGATAAAATCCTCAGTGGTTAGCCTCCGGCCTTTGGTCTTTGCACCAAATACCTCGCCAACCGGTCAAATTTCTCTTTGTCCCCTCCGGAAACGAGCAACTTAAAATAGTCCTTAACCTTTTCCCTGATCTTTAGCTCCTCCACGGCAATATCATCAGGAAGATGAGAGAGCACATCATGAAATGCACCAACAAAGAGGACGCCGGTTTCCCCGGTCACCAAGGTCTTATTGATGGTACTGGCAATAAACCGATCCCTTTTCTTAAGAAGAGGATCTCCGCCAAATCCGTCTGCTATCTGGGCCGTTGCCCTTTCCCAGGGGGATCTCATCTGGGTAAGCTTCAGGATTCGTTCATATTCCGCCCTTAAAAGCGCCACATCCTCGGTCTCTTGGATCTTGCCACCCCTCTTGATCAGATCGAGGACAATCTGATAGTTGCTGCTGCCCTGGGCGGCACCCTGTTCTATGATTTTTCTCCCTAATTCTCCTTCCGCAACCAATCCATCCTGGTAGATCTTAAGCCCGGCAGCATTTAGTTTCTTGAAATAGTCCTCAATCGCCTCCCAAAACCGGGTCACGACCCTCTTGTGTATCTCCCAGTGCTCCTTCCCGCATATCTCAACGCTCCTCTTTTCAACTACGGCTCCAATTCTCCCCAGATCCTTGTCTCCGTGTATGATGGGAACGTAGAGCAAGGTTCTGGTCATGCAACCACCCTTTGACCCTCCAACGGTCTTACAGTGAGCCAGTTTTTCACATCACTCTCCCGAAAAGAGCATGATTTTTCCTTGCAATAGTCGTTCACCAGCTTGTAGGCCTTATTGATCTTTTCAAATCGCTTCTGGGCCTCTAAGTCGCCCGGAAATTTGTCAGGGTGAAATTTCTTTGTTAATTGCCAGTACGCCTCCCTGATTTCCTGGATAGTTGCCTCTTCTCCCAGCTCAAGGGTCCTTCTTGTCTCGTCTATTTCAGCATAATCCACCCTTTTGATCTCAAACATTCTAAAACTGTAAGGAGGAAGCGGGCCTATGATTCGAAAATTAATCTTGTTCTCGTAAGTGCTATCAAGTTGGGCAATCTGCCCTTCCAACGTGTGTTCTCTATCCTTCTGAATCAGAAAGGCCACATTGATGATCATAGAGGCGTCCATCAGCTCATGAAAACGATGTTCTTCCGAGGTCTTCAGCAGCCCATCCAGTATCTCAGCCCTGTATGTTTCCCTCTTCTTATCCAGCAATTCTTTGACCCGTTTCCCTACCTCTATCTTTATTTCAAACACCTCATTACCAGGCTTTGGCGCAGCTTTCCCCTTTAACTCCTTTATCTCTTCGTCTTCTCCAATTTCCTTCAGCACCGCCTCTAAATCTGCCCAAAGGACTACTACATCCAGTTCTATCTTGTTTTCCATATCTCTGAGGTTGGTGTGAATCTGATCATATCCCTTCTCCAGGATTCGCCGGATCGCATCATCCCCTTTAACCACCGTCCCGAACTTGATGGGGATGATATTTTGATGTTTCATCACCTCTTCTATGACCGACTGATAGGTGGTCAGATTGCGCAGCAGAGTTTTCTTGGGTAGTGAATCAAATCGTATGTAAGGTAAATGGCTTACCACAGCGGCAATGTCTTGCAGAGGAAATGTGTATACCTCTCTTCCCTCAATACCTATTGGCCCCAGAACCTGGTGCCGGTCCCCGTTAATCAGCCCATAAACATATCTACCATCAGCGTTCATTGGTCTTCCTCCGGCTAATGCATGATAGGCTTACCTCTGCCAGTGCCTCCTGAAAATGTGTCTCTAAGATGGTAAAATCAGAATAATCTTCGTGGCCAGCTTCTATAAACTCCCTTATGGCCTTCATGGAAGCCTTCCTGCACACAGATTCCAGATCCGCCCCAACAAGCCACTCAGAAGCCCTGGCAAGTTCCCCAAGGTTAACGTCCCCTGCCAGGGGCTTCCCTTTTGTATGTACCCTGAGAATCTCCAGTCTGGCTTCCTCATCCGGAACGGGTAGTTCCATCTGGAAATCAAATCTGCCTGCCCTGAGCAAGGCCTCATCAATGATATCCAGTCGGTTTGTAGCCGCCAGGACGACTATTCCCTTTAAATCTTCAATCCCATCCAGCTCGGTCAAGAACTGGCTGATCACACGATCCACCACATGGGATGCAGCTTCCGAACCCCTTCTCGGAACAACGCTATCTATTTCATCGAAAAAAATGATACAGGGAGATGCCTGTTTGGCCTTTTTGAATACTTCCCGGATTCCCTTCTCGCTCTCTCCAACCCATTTGGAAAGGAGTTCAGGTCCCTTTACAGAAATGAAGTTCACCTCTGATTCCGAGGCCACTGCCTTGGCAAGCAGGGTCTTCCCCGTACCGGGAGGACCGTGGAGAAGTATCCCTTTAGAGGGGCTTGTGCTTGCATATTCAAATAGCCCGCTGTATTTCAGGGGCCACTCAATGGTCTCCCTTAGCACCCTCTTTACTTCGGCAAGACCACCGACATCGCTCCACTTCACGTCCGGAATTTCGGTGAATACTTCCCTGATGGCCGAAGGCTCCACCTCTTTCCGGGCCTCCCCAAAATCGTCCATAGTGACCTGAAGACTCATCAAATCCTCATACGGGATCTCTTCGAGCTCAAAGTCAATGTTAGGAAAGATCTTTCTCAGGGTGGTCATGGCTGCTTCACGGGTAAGGGCCTCTAAATCGGCCCCCACAAACCCGTGGGTGATTTCTGATAAGCGAACAAGGTCCACATCCTCGGCCAAAGGCATTCCCCTTGTGTGTATATCCAGGATCTGAAGCCGCCCGTTTTTGTCCGGTATGCTGATTTCGATTTCACGGTCAAAACGTCCCGGTCTTCTCAGGGCCGGATCAAGGACATTGGGAATGTTGGTGGCGCCGATCACAATAACCTGCCCCCTTGAAGAGAGCCCGTCCATCAGGGCCAGAAGCTGGGCTACCACCCGCTTCTCTACCTGTTTCTCGCCGCCCATCTCCTCTCGTTTCGGGGCGATGGCGTCGATCTCGTCTAAGAAGATAATGCTGGGGGCATTTTCAGTGGCCTGTTCAAATATCTTCCTTACGTTAGCCTCGCTCTGGCCATAAAACTTGTTCATGATCTCAGGACCGCTGATCTGTACAAAGTATGCGTCCGTCTCATTGGCAACGGCCCGGGCAATCAGGGTCTTGCCACACCCGGGGGGACCGTGTAAAAGGACCCCTTTGGGAGGATCGATGCCCAGTCTTTCAAAGATCTGAGGATATTTTAGAGGGAGCTCAATCATCTCGCGGATCCGCCGGATCTCCTTGCCAAGACCCCCGATATCTTCATAGGATATTCTGGCCCTGGCCTCGCCAACCTCCTTTTTCTCCTGGACCTTCATAACGGTCTTGGGATGGATCATCACCACCCCCTGGGGCCTGGTAGACACGACCCTGAAATCCTGGGTTCGTGTCCCAAAAAGTCTGGCCCTGACCGTATCTCCTTCTATTAGCGGTAACCCTTCTAAGAGGCTTCCTATATAGCGGGCATCGTAGGAACGCATCACGGTCAAGGGGGCAACAACGATGTTTTGGGCTGGCTGGAAGTCAGTTTGTGTAACACTGGCTTTTTCATCAATGCCGACCTTGGCGTTATCGCGAGTAATACCGTCCAATCTAATCAAACCCTTGCCACGGTCTTCCATGTATGCGGGCAATACCTTGGCCACGGTCTGTCTTTTTCCCTCAATCCTCACCACATCTCCCACTTCCGCGCCGATCTTCTGAAAATCAACAGGGTCCAAACGAACAATGCCGCGACCCACATCTTTGGATCCGGCCTCGGCTACCTTCAGGGTGAGGGTTTTGCTTTCTATACCTTTTTTCGCGGCTTTCATTTAGTTGCTCGTTGCTGGTTGCTGATCACTGTCCGTTGTTCGTTGTTCGTTGCAACTGACCACTGACTACTGACTACTGACCACTATTTTGATTTCCAAGATCCCGTTCTTATATGTCCAGGTCATATCATCCTTCTTGGCAGGGCGGGATAAGAGGATTTCCTTCTGGTATTTTCTCTTTTCTCCCTCTGAACTGATATTAAGGATATCCCCATTGATATCTAAGTTGATATCTTTTTCCTCGATGCCTGGCATTTCTGCCACAATATGGATCTCCTCAGCTTCATCGAACACGTCCACTATGGGCTCGCGTACCTCCTCCACGACCGGACCTTTGGGTGTCTTTCTGATATTCCCAAAGGGCTGGACCGAAGGCCTGCCATCGGCCAATGTGCGGATATTTAGGCCATAAACCCCTTTCAGGTCCTTAAGTCCTTTGATCTTTTCAAGACCACTGAACTTGATCTCACCTGTCCTGGATAGCTCCTCACCTTTTTCGGCCAACTTGTTCACTGTATCGATAAAATTTCCAATCCCCTTGAACAGCCCTCCCAAACCGAAATCAATGTTGATGCCTTCCTCTTTTGTTTTCTTCTTCCTTTTTTCCGTCATTTCCTTCTCCTTAAGGATGTCCGAAGTCCAATGCCCAATATTCAATCCTCAATCCTCTCACCACTTCATCTCAATGTTTACAAAATTGAAGGGGGGAGCCGGTCCCACATACTTGAAATGGGCCCGCTCCTTGTATTTTTCCGCCACGTCTTCCACTAAGTAATCAAACTGCTTTTCCTTGGTCCTGTCGATCAGAAATACGGCATTTAGAAACATATCATCGCCAACAAGATCATTCCTGCGGATATCCAGAGCTACCCTTTTGAATTGCTTTAAGATTTTATCCCCCTCTTGGGCCTTCTTTTCCTCCAGAGAGGCCTTTACGGCTTTGCCTAAGGCTATCTTTTCGTCGGTGTCATGATCGCCCGGTTGCTCTTCTGCCATCTTTTTGCTTTCCTTCACCTGGGGGTCCTGGTCGGCAATTTCTGCAAAGATCTTCCGCATGTTCGTCCACCGGCCCTTGAGGCCTAATTCCACCTTGTTGTCCATGTCTCTCAGCATCCCCTTGAATTCTCCGGACCGCCTCCTCAAAAACGTACGAATCTCCTCGGCGCTGTTTGCAATGGTGCAAAACCTTAAAGGCAACACTGTATAGTCCTTCATCACCTCTTCGATGACCTTCTCGTGGGCAGTGAGGTTCTCGGGGTTAATTACGTATTTGGTTACCGGAGAGCTGCTTATGACCGCGCTGATGTCGTTAAATCCTATGGTGGAAACAATATCCCCCCTTTTCCCGATCCCTATTGGTCCAAAATTTCTCCCTTCATTGCCGGCTATAATGCAATAGACATACTTCCCCTCATTGGCCATAACGATCTCAGTTCCTCCAAGAACTCCAACGCGTTAATAATTAACCTTCATGACCTTTATCCCGCCCGTCGGCCTGGTCTTTATTGAGTGTGAATCGGCAGCGCTCTTCGATCTTGTGATACCCTCTTCCAACTCCAACTCCGCAATTCTTTGCTCTATCTCCCTAATTCTCTTCTCAACAACCTCCTTCCTATTACTTACACTGGTCAATTCTTTTGTGGACAGGGCCAGATTGTTCTTTAGAAGATAAAGCTCCGCGTCATTGGACCTCTCCGCCTTGGGGAGAGAGCGGTGTTTCATACTCATCAGCGTCTTTATGGAACCAAGCGACCGAATCTCTCTTTTCATAGGATCCCTCCGTGGCCTTACAATGCAGCCGTATCTTTATGAACCGTCCCGGGGAAAGTCTTCGTCCTTCTCTTTCCCCCCCCATTTTCCCCCTGACAGACCTGGTCGATCAACTCTGAGATGACCTCCCTTATCCTTGCCTGGCTCCCTGCCGTGCCGATCCGGCTGGTCTCGGATGCGAGGATATCCATGCAGGTCTGTCTGAAAACCGGATCATCCTTATCCACCGAGGCATGACGTACCGCAAGTATCTTTGCAATCATGATGCAGCCTCTAACTGTTGGGGCGAACTCGTAGGCATCCGAATCTCTCAGGCCTCTTACAATCTTGATGATCTTGGTTGCGTCGCCATTGGCAAGGCCCGACTTGAACTGGGTGATCCGCACCTCTGTCTCCTCGTCGAAATGGTCAAGATCCAGGGTAATCATCCTGTCACGCAGGGCGTCCTGGCTCCTGTGGACCCCTGCATATTCCTCCGGGTTGCTGGTGAAGATAGCGGTGAAGTCAGGATGCACATTCAGGTAATTCCCATCGCCATGGCGCGGGGCAGGCAGATCGAGCATCCTTTCCTGGAGGACCGATAAGAGGATATTATTGGCCTCGGGCCTGGAACGGGTAAACTCATCGTAAATAAGGGTAAACCCGTTTTTGCAGGCCACGGTGAGGCGATTGTCGGCCCACCTTTTCTGCATGTCTTCCTCGGTTTTAAGGACCGTATGGATGTAATTGTCTACCACCTTGCGGCTTCGGAAACCAGTCTCTCCGCCCACCAGATCTGATGTGGAAAACTCTTCGTCCCCGTGGATCATGACCACAGGCCGCCCGATACTCGCCGCCACATGCATGGCCATGGTGGTTTTTTCGGTCCCGGAGATCCCGCGAAAATGGATCGGGAAGCCGGCAGCAATGTAAGCCAGAGCCCTCTCCGTGATGTCCTGCACGTATGGCGTTTCTACGAAGTTTGGCAGCGAGCGAGGCTCAAGAACCGTTGTGTTAGCATTTATCGCCATAAAACCCTCCTTGATCAAACTGATTCACTAATGACAATCCCCTTGCCTTTGCATCTCAAGCAGGGGAGGTATTGGCCCGGCATCAATCCCCTGCCTCTGCACTGGGGGCATGTTTCCATCGGCTCCTTTATGTTGACGATGCCTTTACCGCCGCAAACCGTGCATACCAGACGCCGGTGAAGGTGAACCCCTGTACCATTACAATATGCGCATTCCCTGGCAGGCCCACGGGTGGTCACCCGGCCACCTCCGCTACAGACCTGACAGACCGATTGTTTGTACAGGAGCTCAAATGGATCAATACCTTTTCCCTGGCAAAAGGCGCACTGTAAGGTCATTTTCCCTTTGGCTTTCTTAATGGCTGTCCCGATCATTGGATTTCCTCCACCGGTGGTCAAGGCTGGACAAAACGACTCGCTAAACACCATAGTATATGGAGTCCTCTTTTGTAATTTCACCATTGTCCAGGAGCTCTCTCATAACAGGGATCAGGGAACGCCAGCTTTCAATACCCAGGAGGTCTGCGACCTTCACCATCCTCAATCCGTCGGGATTATCTTTTAAAAGACCAACAATCTCACTCATCAATTCTTCCCTTTTAGCTGCATCTTTTGTGATCCCTTCTTTCTTCTCCAGCTCTGCTTCCTCTTCTTCTATGGCCTCTGAGGCGGTTTTTACCTGGACCTTCGCTTCCACCTCTCCCCCGGCAAAGCGCATGGTTGACAAGATTTCACTCCATGCCTTGACCGCTTCTGAGCGATCCATCTTCAGTTCTCCCATCATGCCTGCTACAGTGGCAGACAGGTCAGCCCTGAAGCTGGTTAGGCTCCCTCTGAGTTCCTCTGCCTTCTCGTTCAGTTCTGCCTGCGTCGTGCTCTTGCGCTCAGCCTCTGCAGCATCCAGATCCGCCTTGAACCTATCCAGATGAGACCTCAATTGATCTGCCATCTCCTTCAAGTCCGCCTGCGTCGTGCTCTTGCGCTCA
>Ga0257143_1000122_pt1 | contig 8847 bp, 10 predicted proteins | sample saktaT_12_FD_194406 | JGI IMG/M metagenome (GOLD analysis project Ga0257143, IMG submission 194406) | Metatranscriptome of saline water microbial communities from Sakinaw Lake, British Columbia, Canada - sak_2011_1_27_50m (Metagenome... | ecosystem: Environmental > Aquatic > Non-marine Saline and...
AGACAATCAGAAATACATAATAATAATTTAAATTGTAGTAAATATGCGATAGAGTTAAAAGCCGATTATTGTACACCAATATATTATAATATTAATGCTGAAAATAATTATTATTATACTAATAACGAGAATGAAATTGAAAAAATATTGTATGATAAATATGATGGCAATCAATATATTGAAGGAGAAGTTTTCTACATTCCATTTTTAACTCAAGAATATCCTTATGCTGGAATACACGGAGAATAGATAAAGCTTTTGATCTCTTTGTTTAGGAATTGACTGAAAAATATAATGAATACAATCTATTTTTACATATATATAATTATTACCTTATTCATTGCTATTTACCTAACTCTAAAGAACCATCCAACTCATAAGTATATAACATTTATCATTGCTTATTGGATATTGACTGGTTCTGTATTAAGTACTAAGTATTTTGTAATTGATATTAAGAGATTGCCATTTGATTTGCAACCTCTTCGTATAATTTTTATACTTTTTACGATATATTTATTTTTAATTCGGATAGGTAAAATTAAAAATGTAAGAGTTAATACACAAGAACCAAAATTTGAGAAATATTTGTTCCTTTATATATTCCTTTCAATAGTTGTAGATGTAATTCATGCCATAGATATATTAACCACAAAAGATATAATTGTAAATTCCACAAAAATTCTTACTTTTCTTGTAATATATTTAGTTCTTAAGAGAACAGCAGATAAAGGTATGATAAAAACACTTTTTAAAGCCTTAATAATTGTTTGTATATTATCCAGTATAGTTGGAATATACCAGTTTTTAGTAGATAAATCTTTTTTTAGGTTTGCTGCAGAAAGGACTGCATTTGGAGGACATATAAGATCAAGTGGGGTTTATTCTAGTGAAGATGTACAAACTTATTTTTTAGTGCCAGGTATCATTTTGGTTCTGTTTACTATTAAGAATAAAATTCTACGGAATAGTTTAGTAACTCTACTTTTGATTGGAATAATAATTGCTTTTCATAGAATGAGTCTGTTTGTTACAATATTAATATTAACATTATATTTTATTGAAGTTAAGAAAAAGAAAGTTTGGCGGATGATTACCGCTGGTAGTATTGTAGTATTGCTTATCTTTTTATTCACCTCAATTTTTATTCTAAATATAAGTAATGTTAAAAGATCTCCCATTGTTCAAGAAAGATTGCTTGCTGATACTACAACTGGAAGAATAGCACTCTATAATATGGCTATTAATGAGTTACCTAACCAATGGTTATTTGGTGTAGGCAGTTCTAAAAGCGATGTATATTACAGAGGAGTATTAAGTGCAGGTGGGTCTAATAAAGTAGCTTCTGGAGATAAAGGAGGAATACATAACTTATATTTAGGTATGGCTTATTTCTATGGACTCCCGGTTGTTATTATGTTTATTTTATTTCTTGCAATGGCATTTTCTTACTTTTGGAGATTATCCAAAAATATTAGTGTGTTTTTCTTCATTTTTATATTTGAGATAATAAAATATAGTATACGAAATATGTCGCAAAGTCTTGGATTAACTACTCCTGGAGGTTTGTTATTGGCAATATTTTTGGGATTAGGAGTTGCTGTCTATCAAAAGGATATTGATGTGAGTAGAGTAATAAATGAAAGAATTTCTAAATAAACTAAAAAATATAAATATCAGCAAAATCGTTAAGAAGAAAAAAACTAAACAAATAGCCTCTCTATATACCTCAATGGTTTTAGGTAGTATAATAGGGATAGGCATAAGTGTTATTAATACACGATTGCTTGGTCCAAAACAATATGGTGACCTGAAATTTCTACAGAATTTATTTTCTTTTGTCCTAACCTTTTTAACCTTAGGTTTATTTGTTTCAGGCACTAGGCTTGTAGCACAAAAAAAAAACGAGAATATAAAAAATCAATTGGTTGGAAATCTGTTAATATTAGCAGCATCTATTTCTATTGTATTAATTATAGGACTTTTTATATTCTCTTTTTTTGAAGAACAAATATTCCATAATGAACTCGGACGAATAATAAGGATTTTTTCACCTCTTCTGTTTGTTTTCCCATTTAGAATTTGTTTAACGAGTATTATGCAAGGTGATAATCGGATTTACGAGTTATCTATATTTCAGCTAAGTCCTAGAATATTATATCTTTTAGTTGCAATAGCTTTTAATTATTTTGTTCCATTATCATTAACATCTGCTCTTGGGATACAACTTCTTGCCCTTGCTCTAATAATATTAATAATGATAATTCGTCTCCAACCTAAGTTTGCTAATTTTAAAAAAAACATCTCTATTATCTGGCAGGAAAATAAAACTTATGGTTTTCAGGACTATATTGGAACAATTGCTAATGTTGCAACAGGACAACTTGCAGGTCTTTCCATTGCATATTTTATTGATAATACAAATGTTGGTCTTTACTCTTTAGCAATGGCAATTTCGATACCTTTATCTATGGTTCCAAGCGCTGTAGGAGTTACTTTTATAAAAGATTTTGCTAATAGAGATTCTATACCCCCAAAGGCAACCGCTGTTACTATTGTCATATCAATAGGTGCATTGATATTTTTCTTATTAATAATAAAGAAAGTAATATTACTATTATACTCATCAGAATACAATTCTGTTATTCCACTTGCATATTTGGTTTCAATTGGTTGTATTTTTCGTGGATTAGGGGACTATTTTAACAGATTCCTAGGTGCACATGGTAGGGGAAAGGAGCTTCGGAATGGTGCCTTTGTAAATGGCATTTCTAATGTTATTGGTTATACGGTATTAGTATATGCTTTTAAGGTTAAAGGTGCTGCGGTTACAAAGATAATTTCAGATTTTATTTATTTGTATATGATGTATTATTATTATAAGAAAGTCAAAAAAGAATTACAGTTTAAAAATTATAAAAATAAATTTTGAGAACTAAATTAATGTAAAAAATATATAGAAGGTAGTATGAAAAACGCATTAATAACGGGTATAACTGGTCAGGATGGAGCATACCTTGCTGAATTTCTTCTTGAAAAAGGTTATGAAGTTCATGGTATCATGAGAAGATGTAGTTCGTTTAATACAGCTAGAATTGACCATTTAACTTTCAATCCAAATATTGGAGGGAAAAGATTTTTTACATATTATGGTGATATGGGTGACTCTTCGAATTTAAATAGGTTAATGAGAACTATTCAACCAGATGAAGTCTATAATCTAGCAGCTCAATCACATGTACGTGTTTCTTTCGAAGTACCTGAATATACGGCAGATATCGATGCGTTAGGTACTTTAAGGTTACTGGACACAATCAGAGATTCAGAAACAAATACTAAATTTTATCAAGCTTCGACAAGTGAGTTATTTGGATTAAATGATAATACAATGCAAGATGAAAATACTCCATTTTATCCGCGTAGTCCTTATGGTGTAGCTAAGCTATTTGCATACTGGATTGTTGTCAATTATAGGGAAGCCTATAATATGTTTGCTTGTAATGGAATTCTTTTTAATCACGAATCACCAATTCGTGGTGAGACATTTGTAACTAAGAAAATAACCCGGGCTGCTACGAGAATTTCACTAGGTAAACAAGATATTCTATACCTCGGGAATCTAGATTCCAAACGTGATTGGGGGTATGCAAAAGATTATGTTGAAGTAATGTGGTTGATAATGCAGCAGGAAAAGCCTGATGATTATGTTTGTGCAACTGGAGAAACACATAGTATTCGTGAATTTTGCGAGAAAGCTTTCCGATATGTAGGCATTGAAATTAATTGGAGGGGTAACGGAATTGATGAAGAAGGATTTGATAGAAATACAGGGAAAACAATTGTAAAAATAGATAGTCGATATTTCAGACCAACGGAAGTAGATTATTTATGCGGCAATCCAGCAAAATTGAAACGAATTATGGGTTGGGAACCAAAAACTCATTTCAATGATCTCGTTAAAATTATGATGGAAGCGGATTTGAAAGAACAAAAAGCAAATATTTGAGCGGAAGCCTTTAAATGGAATTGATTAAAACGGGAAAACAAAAACTATGTCTAAAATTCGGATTAAACGATATTAGTGTAGACCTATCTTTTTTTTCTGAACACGAAGATTTTCTTCAGGTTGGAGGTCGTAGTTATAAAAAAGGAACGGAAATTCTTGCACATAGCCATAATCCCGTCACTCGTGAAATTGATAGAACTCAAGAATTTCTTTATGTGGTTAGTGGTTCTTTAAAGTCATTCATTTATGATGATAAGGATAAAATTTTTAAGACTTTAGTACTTAATTCCAACGAAGGATTGATTCTGTTCTCGGGAGGACATGGTTTTGAAGTATTAGAGGATAACACAAAAATAATTGAAGTAAAAAATGGACCGTATATGGGCCCTGATGCGGATAGAAGAAGATTGAGTTTATAATATTATAGATTTTTTTAGGAGGTATCTTTGAAGATTAAAGAAATGAAACCAAGTTGTAATCTTGCTACGGTAAAGGATGGTCGAGGAGGAATTTTTACTTATTATCCTAAGGATCCGATCGTCGAATTCAATTTTCTGTTTATTAATAAAAACAAAATAAGAGGAAATCACTACCATCCAGAATTTGACGAGTATTTTTTACTTACATCTGGTGAAGGGGTTATGGTTACAATAAATGATGAAGGAGAGGAAGAATTTATTCAGATGAGTAAAGGAAAATGCATTTTATCACCTAAGAATACAAAGCATGTTTATTATGCTATTACAGATAGTACTGCAGTAGCACTTCTAACCAAAAAATGGGACGATAGCAACCCTCCAATTGTACATGAAAATTTAGGTATGGGTAAAGGAGACCATGGTGACCCATCATATGAAGGAGAAAAATAGATTATTAGTTATGAATAACCCTGAAAGAAGAATCAGAATCGGAGTAATTGGATGTTCCAGGATTGCAAAAAAATCTGTTTTGTCAGCAATCAAAGAATCAAAAAATGCTGAGATTGGAATTATTGGAAGCAGAAATATAGAAAAATCCAAAGTTTATTGCGAAGAATTTGGCTGTACTTCATGGGGTAGCTATGAGGAAGTTATAAATGATGAATCCATAGATTTAATTTACATTTCGCTTCCCAATTCGATGCATGAAGAATGGACAATTAAAGCCGCAGAAAAAGGAAAACATGTATGGTGCGAAAAACCTTCTACCACTTCTTATAAATCCGCAAAGAAAATGGTGGAAGCATGTAAGGATAATAATGTCAGATTATTCGAAGGATTCATGTTTAGATATCATCCTCAGCAGAAACTCGTAAGAGATATGATAAGAAATGATGTTTTAGGAGGGCTGCTTAAATTTCAAGGAATTTATAGTTTCCCTTTTCCAAGTAAGGAAAGTAATTTAATGAATAAAGATTTAGGTGGGGGGGCTCTAAATGATTCCGCATCATATCCAATTTATGCTAGTAGAATGATTTTTTGTGAAGAACCGAATAGCATTTTTTGTAGATTAACTATGGATCCCGTTCATAATGTCGATGTGAATGTAGACATATTGTTAAATTACTCTAATGATAAAGTTGCATATATTTCTTCAACTTTTGGGTCTTATTATCAATGCACATATAGTATTTTGGGGAGTAAAGCCCGTCTTGTCTTGAACAGGGCATTTGTAGTTCCAAAAAATATGCAAACAAGTTTATTGATAGATACAAATGATGAAATTGAAGAAATCACAATAAAACCCCATGATCATTTTTTATTGATGATTGATGATTTTTGTAAAGAGATTGCAAAAAGTGAAAACAAAAAAAATCATGAAGGCGACTTACTTTCACAAGCTCGTGTCCTTGAAGGAGCAAGAATTTCGCATAGAGAACAGAGACCGGTAATGATTTCTGAGATTGATTAATAATTTTGGCTTGATTTAAATATAATTTAGTTAATAATAAAATAGGAGAATTCATTATGAATGTTATAGTAACAGGTGGTACCGGATTTTTAGGTTCCCGTTTAATTGAAAAATTAGAAAAAAGAGAAAATGTTAATGTGTATTCAGTTAGTAAACGTGAAGGAACTGATATAAGGGATTATAATAGTTTTAAAATGTTCTTAGGACAATATTCGGCTGATGTTTTAATCCATTGTGCTGCACTTTCGGGAGGTATCGCAATTAATTATGAGCGTCCTGTTGAAATGGTAGAAACTAATACAATTATTGGCTTGAATGTGGTTAAAGCTTGCAATGAGCTTGGAATAAAAAATCTTATAACGATACTTCCTAATTGTGTTTATCCTGGTGGACTAGAGGAATATGAAGAGAGTAAATTCTGGGATGGACCAATGCATGAAAGTGTTGTAACTGTTGGAATACCTCGGAAAACTATGTGGGGATTATGTTTTGCATATTGTCGACAGGATCCAAGCTTCAAGCCGGTACATTTAATATATCCTAATATGTATGGACCCACTGATCATTTTGAACCAGCAGTATCACATGCTCTAGGAGCTTTAGTTTCTAAAATTGTAGAAGCTAAACATAATGACAGTAAGGTAATTGAAATTTGGGGAACGGGAAAGCCTATTAGAGAATGGCTTTATCTTGATGATGGTGCAGAAGCGATTTTGAGGGTTATTGATAAACTTGATATATTTGCTCCAAATGAGATAATGAATATTGGAGTTGGTAAAGGTATATCTATAAAAGATATGGCTGGGATTATTAAGGATATAGTTGGTTGGGCTGGTGAATTTATTTATAAAACAGAAATGCCTGATGGTTCCAAGAAAAAGATTTTGATTTGTAATAAAATGAAAGAAAAACTAAATTGGCAACCATCTACTAATTTTGAAGACGGAATTAAGTCCACTGTTTTATGGTATGAAAAAAATAGGAAAAATATAAACATTATATATTAGGTGGTATTAATAATGGATTTTATTCGCCAATTTGAACCTTATATTATATTAGCAATATTATATTAAAAAGGAGGAATTATAACAATGAATAGATTTATTCCACAAATGGAACCTTGGTTCGATGAAAAAGAAAGAATGGCTTTGAATGATTACATGCTTGAAAATGGTTGGCTTACTGAGTTTAAGAAAACGGAACAGTTTGAGCAGATGATTTGTGTATATACTGGTTCAAAACATTGTTTTGCTGTAAACAATGGGACGATTTCTCTCACTTTAGCTGCAATGTCTTGTGGAATTGAAGCGGGAGATGAAGTTATTATACCCAACTACACCATGATCGCCACGCCTAATTCAGTGAAGATGTTTGGTGCTATTCCGGTTTTCGCAGATGTCGAGAGAGACACATTGTGTCTTAACATCGATAAAGTAAGAAAAGCAATAACAAAAAAAACAAAAGCTATAATGCTTGTAGCTGCAAATGGCAGATATCCCTTATCAGGAATTGAAAGTTTTATTAAATTATGTAAAGAATATAACTTGATACTTATTGAAGATTCTGCTCAGGCTTTAGGTTCCTTTTATCCCAATAGTAAACACATCGGCACAATGGGTAAAGTTGGTAGTTTCTCGTTTTCTGCCCCTAAAGTTATTTCAACAGGGCAGGGTGGAGCAATTATTACTAATGATGATGATGTAGCATATAAGCTTAAGAGATTGAAAGATTTTGGTCGCTCTGGCGGTGGGAATGATATTCACGAAACCATTGGTTACAATTTTAAATTCACAGATATCCAGGCAGTCATAGGAATAGAACAAATGGAAAAATTGTCAGGGCGGGTAGATAGAAAAAAAGAGATGTTTCGACGGTATCAGGAAGATCTTAATGGTATTAAAGAAATTGAGTTCTTCAACCAAGATTTAGATAATACGACACCATGGTTTATTGATGTTTTAGTTGAAAGGCGTAAAGAACTCCAAATTTTCCTGAAAGAGAGAGGAGTTGGAACAAGAATTATGTATCCACCAATTAATAAGCAGAAAGCATATAATTTGCCTGGAGAACATCAGGTGTCCAATCTTGTTGGTGAAAAAGGTCTTTGGTTGCCTTCTGCAAGTCAATTAACAGATACTGAAATTGAATATATCTGTAACAAAATCATAAAATTTTATAAAAGCGAATAATTAAAAAAAGGTTCATGACAACTTAACTTGACTTTATGGAGTCGTAAGTTGTTGTTATGAAGATGATTAATAAGTATGTTTACCGTTCAAGAATTTCTGAAGTGAAATTCATAGAAATTATTAAGCTATTTTGTGCTGATCTGACAGCCAGTCAAATATCAGAATTAAGTGGAATAAGTAGGAATTCTATAAACAGAATTCTTACAGCGATAAGGACCAGAATTGCAGAACATTGTGAACAAGAAAGTCCATTTGAAAAAGGTGAGATCGAACTTGACGATCCGCCAGCTGGCGGACGGAGCTCGAAGAGTTCGGGGTAAGAGAGGTCGTGGTGCTCATGGTAAAACGATTGTCGGATATAAAAATGAAAGAATACACTGATTGGAAACCTGATTATACTTTAGAAAAGGGACTTGCAAAAACAATACAAAGTTATATGGGATAATCATAGATAATGAATATATATATAATAACTGATGAACCTTTTCCTTATGGAAGAGCGGCTACAAATCGTATTATATGCTACTGTAAGGGTTTTGTTGTAAATAATGCTTCTACTAAAGTAATATGTATAAAACCGCATGAAGATAACAATAGTAAAAAAAAAAATTTAAAGGTATTTTTGATAATATCCCTTATGAATATGCATGTGGTACTTGTATAAAGGGGAATACTTTTTTAAAAAGGCGATTATTGGATTTTAAATCTATTATAAATATATTTAATATTATAAAAGATGAGAATAAAAGAATCAGTATTGAT
>Ga0257143_1000136_pt1 | contig 8668 bp, 7 predicted proteins | sample saktaT_12_FD_194406 | JGI IMG/M metagenome (GOLD analysis project Ga0257143, IMG submission 194406) | Metatranscriptome of saline water microbial communities from Sakinaw Lake, British Columbia, Canada - sak_2011_1_27_50m (Metagenome... | ecosystem: Environmental > Aquatic > Non-marine Saline and...
CTGGACGACCGTAAATTCGGCTTGTACGTGTCTGCCGTTCAGCGAATTATCCGGGTGGTCGAAGTGACCGCGCTGCCTAAGGCACCGGAAATAGTCACCGGCATCATCAACCTGCAGGGAACGCATCGTGACACCGGAATGAAGGAGGTAATTTATGATGGCAGAACAATCGCCGGAACTTCAGACAGCGGAATTGTCAGAGGCAGGGGAAATGGAACAATCCCCGATGAATCCTGCCGAGGCGGGTTCCAAAGAAACGGCATCCTTCGTCATTTTCCGCCTTGATGGAGCGCGCTTTGCGCTACCCCTTGATCAGGTGGACGTCGTCCTGCGCATGGTATCCGTCACGCCGGCGCCTGACGCCCCGCCCTGGGTAATCGGAGTCATAAACCTGCACGGCCGGGTCATCCCGGTAACGGACCTGCGGCAGAGATTGGGTCATCCCGCAAAGGAACCCTATCTGGACGATCGCCTGCTCGTCATGACTCTTGCCGAACGAACATTAGCCCTTGTGGTCGAGGAAGTGACGGAAGTGCTTGAGTTGCCGGGCAGCGAGGTGGAAGCACCCCCCGATCCACTCAGCGATTCCCGGTATCTGAGGGGCGTCGTCAGACGGGAGGATGGCTTGATTATCATCCTCGATTCGGCAAACCTGTTTCCATCGGCAACGGGGCGGGATGCTTAAAACTTGAAACTGAAAATGAGGAAATATGAACCGTCAGGGATATGATCTACAGAATCCGCAGATGGACGATGCGAGCTATGGGCTCTTCCGGACCCTGATTCTGGAAAGGACGGGGATGCATTTTCCCCCGCGCCGGCGTGACGCCATGGTGCGGAGCATACTGGCTGCGGCCGGACGCAGCGGATTTGAAGAGATAAAAGAATACCAGCGCCACCTGTTTGTCTCCAAGACGGACAGCAAGGCCTGGGATGAGCTGATCCAACTGCTCATTATCAATGAAACCTACTTCTTCCGCGACACGCCTCAGATAGATGCCCTGCGCGACCATATCCTGCCGGAGATCATAGCGCGCCACCGTGACGACCGTCGTCTCCGTATCTGGAGCGCCGGCTGCGCCAGCGGCGAAGAACCCTATTCTCTGGCCATCCTGCTCTACCAGCTTCTCCCCGATATTGCCCAATGGAATATCTTCATCCTGGGCACGGACATTAACAAAAGCGATCTATTATGGGCTGAAAAAGCCTGTTACAAAGAGCGTTCCTTCCGGGTAACCGATCCTCTGATCCGGGAATGTTTTTTTACGCCGCGCGATGGGGTATTCGAGCTCAAACCGCCTATCCGAGAGATGGTCCATTTTGCCCATCTGAACCTTGCGGAAGATGTTTATCCATCCCTGACAACAAATACGAACGCCATGGACCTGATCCTCTTCCGGAATGTAGCCATCTACTTCGAAGAGGTCATGATGAGGGAGATGGCCTTGCGGTTCCATCGCTGTCTGATTACCGACGGGTGGTTCATGATCGGGGCGGCCGAGGCCGGAAGCGCCATTTGCGACCCCTTTATTTTCTGGAACTTTCCCGACACCATTCTCTACCGGAAGGGCGTCGCTCCAACCCATAGACCGGGAAGCCGAGTGACGCCGCCGGATTGGGATTCGGTCCCCATTCCGGGGCGCTATCAATTTCCCGATCTCCCGCCGGTCCGGGAAGAACCGGTCCAGCCCCTGCCGCCATATCCTATCCCTGCCCTGCCGCGGTCGCCGGAACCGGCCGACCCTTATCAGGATGGGCTCATCATGATGGGAAATGGAAACTACGAAGGGGCCATAGAGAGATTCCAGGCGCGTTTAGCCAAAGACCCGAAATTTGTCCCGGCATACTGCGAGCTAGCCCGCGCTTGCGCAAATCGGGGCAGGCTGAAAGAAGCCGGCGCCTGGTGCGAGAAGGCCGTCAAGACAGACCCGTTATTGGCCGAGGCTTACTATATCTTCGCCCTCATCCGCCAGGAAGAAGGCGCGGATGAAAAAGCCGTAGAACTCCTTAAAAAGGTGCTCTACCTGGATTCGAATTTCGCCGTGGCGCATTATAGCCTTGCCGTCATCCATAGCCAGGCCGGCCGCGGGGATGAAGCGTTGCGCCATCGCTCACAGGCCATGCGTCTGGGCGCAAAATTGCCGCTCGATGAAATTCTACCGGGCACCGACGGGATGACCGCCGCCCAGTTGCTGGCGATGATCGGGGCGATGAAGTGAATTACAAGGAGGAACGATGATGAACACAATATCAGAACCAGGGAAGGATCTACAGATTCTGGAAGCAAGGGCGCGCATTCTTGCCCGTCCCCCGAAAGAAGATTTTGCCGAAGGAGAAACCCTCTATTTGCAGTCCTTTCTTCTTGGGAAGGAACGTTACGGCGTGGATATCGAACTTATTCAGGAAACACAGCCCCTGGGAAGCCAGAAATGGGCCGCTGTTCCTTGCACACCCGATTTCATTACGGGCGCAGTGAACATCCGCGGCAGGATCTATCCCATCATGGATGTGGCCAGGTTTTTTGGACTGCCCACCCGGCCGTTATCGGAAACGGCCCATGTTCTGCTTGTGCGCAGCGTCAACAGTGAGGGAGAAGTGATGGAGCTCTCCCTCCTTGCCGACGAACTGCCCCAAGCGGTCCGTGTCTCCCAGAACGAGGTAAAGGCATCGACCGTGACGATTTCGGCCCGGGCGCAGGAATTTATCCAGGGCATCACCGACGATATGCTCATTATTTTGAATCTCAATCGCCTGCTTTCCGATCCTACGGTGATCGTTCATGAAGAAGTTTCCACTTAGTTTATGGAATGACTCCGGGGCTTTTACTCCATGAGCGGACGTTAATGTAACAGCAATCCAGGGATAATGGAGAGAATCGAAAGACATGAAAATAGGAGGAACGTGAGATGCTTAAGAACATGAAAGTTGCCGTGCGTATAGGATTGGGATTTGGCCTGGTGATTGTTTTTATGATTTCCTTGATCATGGTGGGTTTAAATCAGATGGAGAAGACCCACGATAAGCTGGACCGTATCATAAGCATTAATAATGTCCGCCTCGATCTTGTCAATCATATGATTGATGATGTGCAAGAAGTGTCCATTGCCATCAGGAATGTCATAATTCTGAAAGACACCAGAAATACAGAGGCAATGAAAAACAAGATTGCCGAAGGTAGAAAAGGATATGATGAGAATCTTAAAAAAATCGAAGCGTTAACCACAAAGGACGATAATAAGGCATGGGATATAATCTCCAAAGTCAAGGCTTCCCAGGATGCCGCAAGAGCGCTGAACAACAAGGTGGTCGATCTGGCCTTGGCAGAAAAGTATGATGATGCCACTAATCTAATGTTAAAGCAAGCTTCCCCCTCGGTGCTTCAATGGTTAGGTCATGTGGATGAGCTCATCAAACATAATAAAGAGCGCAATGCCCAGCGCTTCGATGAGGCAGATAAAGCTCAAAAATCTGCGCGAACAACCATGTTAATACTGGGAGGCGCGTCCATAGCGCTGTCTGTGTTGATCGTTATCTTCCTGACCTTTGGCATCACCGGGCCTCTGGGGCGAGGCGTGCAGATGATGCAGGAGATGGCTCAGGGCCATCTGGGCGCGCGCCTTAAGATGGACCGGCGGGATGAGATCGGCGTCCTATCCGGCAGTATGGATCAGTTTGCCGAAGACCTCCAAGGGGTCTTTGACACGATTAAAGAGGCTTCCACGAACCTCTCCACGGCCGCGTCCGAGATCCTGGCAGTGACGACGGAACAGGCCTCCATGAGTTCCGAGCAATCGGCGTCGGTAAGCGAGACGACAAGCACCCTGCAAGAGGTCCGCCAGACGGCGGAGCAGGCTGCCGAACGCGCGCGCCAGGTATTGGAGCTTGCTCAGGAATCTACCCGTATTTCCGACGAGGGGATCGTATCCGTCCAGAGTACGCAGGAGGGGATGAACAAGCTCAAGGAACAGGTGGGGACGATTGCCGAGACGATCTTAAGTTTAAGCGAGCAGACCCAGCAGATAGGCGAGATTATTGCGACGGTGAACGACATTGCCGACCAGTCCAACCTCCTGGCCCTGAATGCGGCCATTGAAGCGGCGCGCGCCGGAGAGGCGGGGAAGGGTTTTGCCATTGTGGCGGGCGAGGTTCGGGGTCTGGCGGAGCAGAGCCGCCAGGCGACGGCCCAGGTGAAGGACATTCTGGGAGAGATACAAAAGGCGGCCAACACGGCCGTGATGGTAACCGAAGAAGGGACCAAACGTGCGGACGCCGGCGTTCTGCTGACGCAGACGACGGGGGAGGCGATCCGTTCGATCCGGGAACGCACGCAGAAGGCGGCCCAGGCGGCCCAGCAGGTTGCCGTCAGCACGAAGCAGCAATTGGCCGGGATGGATCAGATTGTTACGGCCATGGATAGCATCAACCAGGCCACCGCTCAGACCGATATCGGCACGAAGCAGGCGGAACAAGCGGCCCATAACCTCAATGTCCTCGCTTCACAGCTGAGCAAGAAGATGGAGCAGTATAAATAGGGGAGGAACTCATGAACACAAGCGAGGACATAAAAAGGGAACTGCTGGCCACCTTTCAATTAGAACTGGCAGATCTCCTCGGTGTGCTCAACAGAGGTTTGTTATCCCTGGAAAAAGATCCTTCCGGGGGTGAGCGGGAACAGTTGCTGGCCGACCTTTTCCGCGCTGCCCACAGTATGAAAGGCGGGGCGCGGGCAGTGCAGATAAGGGACATCGAAAAAATAGCCCATCGGCTGGAAGACGTCATGGGGATGATCCAGCGGGGCGAGTTGCCCGTCAGGCCGGAAGTATTCGATGTACTCTTTCGCGCTGTAGACACCCTGAAAACGGCGATGGATGCCCATCTGGCAGGAAATGAGCTGCCCAGAGAAAACAGGGAAAAACTGCTGGACGACCTGGAAAAAATAATGAAGGGGGCGGTTTCGGGACGGGAAGCTGAACTGCCCGAAAAACCAATCCGTGGGGTATCCCCGCCTCCGGCACCCTTAGAGTCGCCTCAGGGTCTATCCCCGTCGGCGCCCGGGGGGACTCCCCCTCCAGTTTCACCTTCGCCGGCGCGAACGCCGGCAGCAGCGGTGCCTGCCGCCGAGACCATCCGTGTCGCCACGGCCAAGGTGGACAACCTGATGGACAGCATGGGTGAGCTCATGGTTGCCCGCATGAGGACTGAGCAGCGTTTGAACGAGATCAAAGCCATCGGGCAACGGGTAAACCGCTGGCAGAAGAAATGGAGTAAGGTGCAGGGCGATTACCGGTTACTGAAGCGCCAGGATGGGCACCGGCCGGAGGTGAACCGGCTTATCGATTTTATTGACGTAAACGGAGATAATCTCAAGAACTTCGGTACGGAAATCCAGGCTCTGCACCATCAATTTGTGAGCGATTACAGGTATCTCTCCCTTCTGACCGACGATATGCATGACGGGGTGCGCAGGGTCCGGATGCTGCCAACGGCAACCCTCTTCGAACTTTACCCGCGTATGGTGCGTGACCTGGCAAGAGAACAGGGCAAGGACGTCAATCTCCAGGTGGAAGGGTCAGATACGGAGATCGACCGGCAACTTCTCGATATCATGAAGGACCCTTTGACCCATCTCTTACGCAATGCCGTTGACCACGGCATCGAACCCCCCGACGCCAGGGAGGCGGCAGGTAAGCCGCGGGTGGGCACCATCCACCTTCGGGCGGCGCAAAAGGGGAATACCATCGTCCTTACGGTTTCTGATGACGGGGCAGGGATTGACCTTAATGCCGTAAAACAGGCGGCCCTGGAACGGGGTCTCCTGACAGCGCAGGAGATTGAAGGGATAAAGGATCGCGAGATCCTCAATCTCATATACCATTCGGGGCTCTCCACGCACCAGAAGGTCACAGAGATCTCCGGGAGGGGCGTAGGCCTCGACGTGGTGCGCAAAAACCTGGAAAGACTCCAGGGGATGGTCGATGTGAACACAACCGCGGGAAACGGTGCCGCCTTTACGCTGACCCTGCCTCTGACACTTGCCACCAGCCACGTGCTTCTGATGGGGGTGACCGGCCAGATCGTGTCGATTCCGACGACGACCGTCGTGCGCATCCTCAATGTGAAGGTGGAGGAGATAGGCAGCATCGAGGGAAACCCGGCGATACGTGTTTCAGGACACCCCCTCTCGCTTTTCTCTCTGACCCGGGTGCTGGAACTGCCGGGGGCGGAAGTGCCTTTCACCGCCGGGCAGAAGATCCCGATCGTGGTGGTGGGCGTAGCGGAGAAAAAGATGGCCTTTCGGATAGACGATCTCTATGGGACCCAGGAAGTGGTCATCAAGGGCATGGGTCGCCAGTTCAGCCGCGTGCGCAATGTGACGGGGGCAGCAATATTGGGGGACGGCCGGGTCGTCATGATCCTGAACGTGGCTGACCTCGTAAAATCTGTCCAAAAAGGTGCGGGGATGACAGCATCCATACAGGTTCAGGTCAAGGAGGTCGCCCGCCGCCGCGTGCTCGTGGTTGACGATTCCATAACCACCCGCACCCTGGAAAAAAATATTCTGGAAAATGCCGGCTATCAGGTCATGGTGGCCGCCGACGGCGAGGAAGCCTGGGCCATTCTTCAGAGCGAGACCGTTGATGGAATCGTGGCCGATATCAACATGCCGCGCATGGACGGCTTCGAACTAACCAAAAAAATCAAGGGCCATGAGAAGCTCAAGGACCGGCCCGTGGTGCTGGTGACATCCCTCGAAACACCCCAGGACAAGATCCGGGGTATGGAAGCCGGGGCGGATGCCTACATTATCAAGGGCACCTTTGACCAGAGGGACCTCCTGGCGACGATTGAGAGACTGATTGGGTGAGGGAGGCTGGGATAAATGATCCGTGTTCTTATTGTTGACGACTCGCCGACACTGCGCATTCTCATCAGGAGAATACTCGAGAGCGATCCTGGGATACAGGTGGTGGGAGAAGCGGCAAACGGCGAGGAGGCCATCGCGCGTTGCCGGAAGCTCAACCCCGATATTATCACCATGGACATCCATATGCCCGGGATGGATGGTTACGAGGCGATCCGCCACATCATGGCGGAGATGCCCCGACCGATTGTCGTTTTGACCTCTACCGAATCCGACATCCAGCTGGGAATTACCAACAAAGCCATCGAAATCGGCACTTTGATGGTCTTGGGCAAACCGAAAGGAATGCCGGGGATAGACCCTGAAGCGGACGGGCTTATTTCCCAGATAAAGGCGATGGCTGATGTCAAGGTGGTCCGGAGAACCCGATGGTCCCGGATGGATCAACCGAAAATGCCTGGAAAGGCAGTCATGCCTCGCGGTTCGCGCCTGCAATCTGTCCAATTGGTTACCGTGGGCGTTTCCACGGGAGGCCCGCCGGCCCTTCAGGTTATTCTGAGCCGGCTGCCGGCCTGTTTTTCGGCGCCGATTCTGGTGGTGCAGCATATGTCACGGGGTTTTATAAACGGCCTTGCTACCTGGTTGAATGAAACGACGCCCTTGCTGGTAAAGGTGGCCCAGCCATATGAAAAGCTGAAGCCGGGGACGGTCTATCTGGCGCCGGACGAGAAGCACCTGGCCGTAACGGCTGACGGCAGTGTCTGGTTGAAAAGTATGCCCCTCGTGGACGGGCATTGTCCTTCGGCGACAGTTCTTTTCGAATCGGCAGCCGCAGGGAATGCCTCAAAAACGGCAGGCGTGATCCTCACGGGCATGGGTTCAGACGGCGCCCGGGGACTAAAGACGCTCTACGACGCCGGCGGTTATACCATCGCCCAGGACGAGGCATCCTGTATTATTTTTGGCATGCCCAAAGAAGCAATCGCCAGGGGCGCCGTTAATGAGGTACTGCCTCTCGAAATGATCAGCGACCGGCTGAAAGAGCTTGTTTTGGTGTAGGAGGTTATATGATCAGGGTACTGATAGTGGAGGATTCTCCCACATGGGCAAAGAAACTGACTCTTGTAATGGATAGCGATGAGGAGATCAATGTGGTGGGACTGGCAACAAACGGCCAGCAGGCCGTTGAGATGGCTGCCGCGTTGCGCCCCGATTTGATTACGATGGATGTCGTCATGCCGGACATGGATGGTCTGGAAGCGACAAGACGCATCATGGCTGCCCGTCCCACACCCATTCTTATCATCTCTGCTTCCGAAAACGAACTGGCATACAACCTGATTTTCACGGCAATACAAGCGGGGGCGCTTGATGTGATCAGCAAGAGCGCGATTGTTGACGACGCCTGGAAGCAGGAATTCTTAACCAAGGTCAAGACCCTGGCCAATGTGCATTCCCGTGAAGCAGGGAATTAGAAGATTGTAAGAGAGATCGAGGAATGAGGATTGCGATATGGGGAAAAAAGTAAAAATACTTATCGTCGAGGACAGTCCGACGCAAGCAAAAGTATTGAAATATATCCTGGAGGAACAAGGACATCAAGTCATTCACGCCATGAACGGCAGAGATGCGCTTGTGATCCTGAACAATCAAATATCGGATCTGGTCATCAGCGACATCATTATGCCGGAGATGGACGGCTATGAACTGTGCCGTACCATCAAGGCAGATGAAAAACTTCGGGGCACCCCGGTCATCCTGCTTACCTCTCTTTCGGATCCGCAGGATGTCATCAAGGCGCTGCAA
>Ga0257143_1000154_pt1 | contig 8358 bp, 6 predicted proteins | sample saktaT_12_FD_194406 | JGI IMG/M metagenome (GOLD analysis project Ga0257143, IMG submission 194406) | Metatranscriptome of saline water microbial communities from Sakinaw Lake, British Columbia, Canada - sak_2011_1_27_50m (Metagenome... | ecosystem: Environmental > Aquatic > Non-marine Saline and...
GCAAGTTACCGAGATGAAAACTAAACATAGCTGGTACATCTTCCTATTTTGCAGCCTGACTCTACTGTCAGCTTGCGTATTTGTTTCCTGCCGACCAGAACCGCCAGCCATTCTTCTCTTCAGCGCTACCCCGCCAGAAATCAGTCTCGGCGATTCAACAACCTTAAAATGGTCCATCAAAGATGCCAACAGCGTGACTATAGACCAGGGTATGGGAGAAGTTGCATCTACGGGGTTAGTGAAGCTATCACCCGCTAAAACCATTGCCTATACCTTAACCGCCACAAACGCTGGCGGCACTGTCAGCAAGTCGGTGGTCATCCACGTCAATATCCCAACACCCCAACCACCAGCTCCTGATACCACGCCACCTGTAATCAAAAACATCTCGGCATCATCTGAAACTGAGACAAGCGCTGTCATCACCTGGACGACAAATGAGCCGAGCAACAGCCAGGTTGATTACGGCAAAACTACAGAATACGGCTTCACAGCCACTTCGGATGAGCTAACCACCACCCACAGCATAACTTTGAGCGGATTGGAGTCCAACACCGCCTACTACTATCAAGTAAAGTCTGGAGACAAAGCTGGTAATGAAGCCTCGTTAGCAAACAATACTTTCGTTACACTCCGAGAAAAATCGCAATACTCTCTGGAATTGCTTTCGCTGGAATGGGGAAGAAGAACAACAGGAGAAATCACGGATCCTGGCTGGGGCATGATCCCAGCAGAAGGGGAAAAATATCTCTTCATCAAATGCACATTACAAAACAAGAGCCAGGCAACTCTGCGGGCTGTTATATGTACCATGAACTGTTGGAACGACAACAACCTTGTGAAATACGAGGTATATGTACATCTTGGCCCCGCCCTGCCGGGACAGAACTTCACCTTTGAAATTCAAACTGCTGATGACCCGACAGTTAACAATGTGACCATAGAATTTGCCGATGCCATGGGTAAGGAAATCAATATAAAAACAGGAGGGCAATAGACTATGGATTGGGTCTTTTTGCTGGTGGCGGTTGTTCTCCTTCTCATAGGCACGTCTATAGTAATTCTTGCAGTCAAACGGATAGAAAAGGGCTTGCTGAGAAATTTCCTGTTGACTGCAGGGGCTTCGCTAACAGCTTTACCTGTCTTTGCCCTTATACACAATCTGCTGGACAGCTTATCTATCTACCCGTTTGTGGCAGGTTTCTGGGGTAGAATTGGCCTGACAGAAGAGCCTCTCTTCTTTCTTCTTGCTACTCTGGTATGCCCATTGGGATTTTTTGTGGGAGCAATTGGCAGTGCAATTCTTGTACTCAAGCGCTCAGCAACCAAGCCATAAAACCATTCACACAAGCCTAGAAAATTATCATTACTAAGTAACACTAAGCTAGCAGGGCGCGCGAAATAACTACCCTTTGGACCTGATTGGTGCCCTCGTAAATCTGAGTTATCTTGGCGTCCCGCATCATCCTCTCAACCGGATGGTCTTTTATATAACCTTACCCACCCATAACCTGAACGGCGTCGGTTGTCACCCTCATGGCTACGTCAGAAGCAAACGTCTTAGATATCGCCGATATATAACCGAGGTTGGGAACTTTATTGTCTATGGCTGATGCCGCCCGATAGACGATAGCGCGTGCCGCCTCGACCTGTATTGCCATGTCGGCGAGCATGAACTGTACCCCCTGCAAACTGGCGATAGGTGCATTGAACTGCTACCCTTTCTTCAGCTAATTTACGGATGTTCTGGCGGAATTTCTCCTGCTCCGGGGTCGTTATATACTGCATTGGCTTCTCCTTCCTGAGATACATTTTTCTATTTTACCTGCTCTCGAAGCTATAATGCTAACCAATTAACTTAAGTGGACTTGTATGATTTCTTCCACTGCTCTTGCCCAACCTTCTGGACCTATCCCTTCTACACGACGAAGATTAGGTATATCCATTTCCTCCCAACCTCCTTCAGTCTTTTGAACCAGAACAGGGATGTCTACTGCCAAGAGCATAAGTAAATCATTGGGGCTGTCACCGATAGCCACTGTCTTTAAGCGACCTAACTTTCGCTGAAACAAATCAATAACGATTCTTGTTGCCTTACCCTTATCGTTAGGCCCCATAATATCGTAATAACGTCCACCACGCACATAGTTGAGTCCAGCTTCTTTTATTGCATTCAGCGTCTTATTAACCTCATCAGGAGGCCCTTCAAGTTTAAGGGTCTCGGCATATTCCCTCTCCTTCGCCCGTCTGGCAGCATGGAGGTCCAACCCTGTGTCAGCGGCTACCTCATGGTCGGTCATATCACCGAAACCCCTAAAATTAACCTTGCCATCAGCTCTTATCTGCTCAAGCATCCGCCTTACCTCACGGTAAGCAATTCCCAACTCGATTATCTGATATCCATCTTTAGCTTTGTGATAGTCAAATTTGAATGGAAAGTAGCCTTCGGGAATGAAAACAGCACCTCCGTTTTCCACCACAAAAGGATGGAATAAGCCTAGCTCATTTCTATATACTTCTTGCTCTGCTCTTGTCTTAGATGAGCAGAAAACGACGGGTATAGCCTTTTGCAGCAAGCGCCTTACTGAAGGTAAAGCCTTATCGTAGGAATAGGTAATCCGATCAAGCAGCGTACCATCAAGATCAGTGAAAACAACAACCTCGGAGTGATGTTGCTTCTCCATACTATCTTTTCACCCTAAACAAATATGCAATTTTAGTGCTGCCCCTGTCAAGAAGTTGCTGCTCTTAAAAGTCCAACCCGAAGCCTTCGTGAATCAGGCCTTCTGCAAAAATTCCTCTATTTTCGACCTCTCCGCTTTGTTAAGCAGGCCATTGTCATAAGCTATCGAATCAAGGAATAGTTGCACATGCTGCGATACCTGCCAGAGTTCCTCGTCATCATACTTATAACCATAGCGGGTAGAGCTGGCCAGTTTCTCCTTGCTGACTTCTTCGCTGTTGTATCCTATACTAGCTACCAGTCGGGGAGTAAAACCCTTCTTTCGCGCTACCGTATCAAGGGCGTCATGAATGCCGGTGCCATGTTGGGCCGCATTCTTGCCTCTACAAGCATATTCTGCTGGAAGTCCTAGCCTTCTAGCCGCTTGCCGGTGAGGATGTTTGCCCATAGTATCTTTACCTGAGGTCACTTTCAGGCGAGGCGATACACTCATCGCCAGCTTGACGATCTCGTTGTCAACATAAGGGAATAATTGCTCCACCCCGTGAGCCAATGCAACCTTATTCTCCCTATCGAACGTCTCTATATCGCCCCTGGCCAGGTCATCCTGCATTGTCTGCAGCAGTTTTTCATAACTCCCACGGGCGATAAGTTGAGGATACCAAGTATAGCCACCCCACAATTCATCCGGACCTTGCCCCGAAAAAATGGCATTAACGCCATCCTGGCTTGCCATCTCAAGTGCTGCGTATATCCCGATTCCAGCTTCTATCTGCACTATGTCTCTCTCCTCAACAGCAGCAACCACGCTTGGGACGTAAGATTCAACTTCGCTTTGACTCAGTCTCCTTACCCTGTGCTTTAGTCCTAACTCCCGAGTAAAATGCTCGGCATGCTCAAAGTCAGCCGCCCCATATGTTCCCGCCGTATAGGCTGTTACTTCAACGCCTTCTTCGGCAGCAGCTTCTGAGGCTAGCTTGGCTATCAGGCAACTGTCAACACCTCCCGACATAAGCACTCCAAATCTCTTAAGGTTTTGCATTCGCTTCTCAATAGCCGATATAAGCAAATTGCAGTAACTGTTAACAGTGGTATCTAGATCATCAATGACAACCTCGCTACCCAGGTCTTCTAATGTGTATGCTTCATCCAAACGAATGCCATTTTTACTGAAAGATGCGAGCATCCCGGCTCGTAGAGGCTTTACGTTGCGCAAACCTATGTGCCATAATGCCGTTTTCTTTGAGGCAAATGCCTGTAAATCACCGTTTTCAGCATAGAAAACAGGCCTGAGACCGGCAGGGTCTCGCACCAAAATAATTTCAGCACCGTTGTTTACTGCTATACAATACGGCCCATCAAGTAGTCGCACCACCTTCTTAATCGCTCCGGCCAGGTTGTCTTCATATACTTCTTCCAGCATGTGAGCAACTATCTCAGACGCGCTTCCATTTGAAAGCTTATGACCGGGGTCGAGCTTTGCCTCCAGCGCCTGGCTGTTATAGAGCTCCCCTTCGAAAAGCACAGCCAAATTGCCAATGCAGTCAAAACTGGGACGTTCTATCGGCTGTTCCCTTATGCTGAAAGACACTTGTCCCAAGACAAACCCTTTTACCGGCTCATCGCCTCCTTGCCACCTCTTTGCCACCCCTTCAGAGACCAGCCAGGCTTGGGCAGCGCTTTTGTGATTCAAAGCGCGCATCATAGAATTTATCTCAACGGTTACATCTTCATTAATTCGATTGAATGCTCCGCATACAGGACTCATTTAAAAACACCTCCTTCTAATTGCGGAAATTTATCTATCCGGGCGGGGCAACTCGGTGTACGTGATGGTGAACCAGCTTATAGCTAGCCCGATAAAGTTGGGGGCGGCGTCTAGGGGCCCCTTATATTCCACTCGTCGATGCAGTCTGACCAAGCCGCAGCACTTTTGGCTTTGGTTTCCACAACACCACAGATATCCGGGTAATCCTGGGGAAGGTCAGAATTACAGTCTATGAGAACAGTGAAGCCGTGGCAATATATTTCTCCAGATAGAGCAACAGCTGCATCAGCAAAAGCAATTTCAGGATACACAAGTGCCATAGTCATATCGCAGGTCAGCGGCTGTAACCCGATTGCCTGGCTATCAATGAAAAAAGCTGACCTCATTATCTGCCTCTATCTATCCTCCAGTGCCGAACAAGATGCCATATGCCCCTCCATAACCTTTGTGAACTTTTGCATATCTATATTCTTAGGTGGTGGGCTGATCTGCGGCATCGGCGGCTCTTCGCCGGAGTTGATAGCATTTTGCTGTAAGAGCTCAGCCATAACTTTTTCTTTGGTTTCCTTTTCGCATAGTTTGGAATGGTAAATAGTTGCAAGCCCGGGTAACAGCATGTCTCGTAGATGTTCTGTGCCCCTGTCTTCGTGCAGGTGAGGATTCCGTGTCTCTATTTGAAATATCTCAATTCCGTGCTTGGCTGCAGTCTTGCAAGCCATGGGTAAGACTCCACCAAAATCCTCAAAAATAGATACCAATTCCTGTGGCTCCACGGCAAATCTTGAAGCATACGAAAGTAGCCCGGCCAGCTTCAAACTCATGGCATGTTCCCCTGCATTACTCGTCTTTATGATATCTGTTTCAAACCCCGTTCTTATCGATACCAATGAGTTCATGCATCTATTCGTTACTTCAGAAACACGGCCCCATTTTCTAAAATAGATTCCTTCACCTATTTTGGGTTTGTACCGCCATATAATCCTGACCATGGCATAAGGGGAGCGAGACATATAGAAACCGGATGCATAGCACTTCACATATTCCCACACCGCACCGGGCGAAAAATTGTCGGCATCGACAAAGCCTATATAGTCTTTCTTCATCATCATAGCTATAAAAATAGCTGCCAGCATGCCCTCAGCTTTGCCATCCCTGACCAACCCATCCTGGCCAATGATGTATTTGTACCCAGCCCCCGCCATCGCTTTAGCCAGTACAGGGTCCTTCTGATGAACCAAATAAGCCTGCCGTCTGGTAAAGTGGCAATATTGATTCAGTGTATCTTGCTCCATCTTAAACCTGTCGATTCTCTTCCTCTGGCTGTTTGAAACCACCAATATCAGGCATTCGTGAGGGATGCCGCTTATAACTCCCTCTAGAAGCTTCAACTTCTCGTCTTTGGTGGGAATTACTATGACCATCTTTTCTTCGAAATCTTTAATGGCGTCTTCTTCGATTTTTTGCACTGCAACGTTTTCATAGGGTGTCAGCTCCCTGGCCCTGCCGGAGTCGAGCTCCAGGACTTTCTGCACCTCGTTAATTCTTACTGCTCCGAAACGTTCAGTGTATCTAGCACCTTCTACTCGCATAGCATACTCCTAACATCTATTGGAAATGACAACGCCTTCGTATCTAACGGCAACTTTTCCAATGCCAACCTTAATGTGACTATCTCAAAGGGCGAGACATCCATTTCCAGTAGACCATCTTTGATATCTAGTTTAGATTCCTCTTCTTCCAACAAATTCACACAACTGGCTGATTTAATCTGGTTTGGGATTTGCAAAGTTGCGTGGCATTTTTCGCCCCTTGTTTCAAAGAACCTTACAATAACTGCATCGTCTTTTTCGGCTCTTTTGAGGGCAGAGATTATCAGGTTGTCTGGTTCCAGTATAAAGCTTTTGAATTCATTTTTCAAGTTTTGACTATCTGTCTGCATCGCAAAAATACGATGGTTAAACTCGTGGCCACGCTGATGAATCTTTGCTTCCTTCCAATCACCAGAGTGGGGATAAACTGCGTATGTATAGGTATGCTCGCCCAGTTCCATCGCTTCCGGTGTTGGTATCAATGGGCCGCTTTGCCCATCCGTTGATAAGACCGAGACGCTTCTCAGCAGTGTGCAATATATATTCCCCGCCTTAACCTCGTTAATCGGCACCCCCCGGCTGAAAAAAGCCAGGCCATGGCTTCCCTCCTGGCAGTTGAACCAATTAAGCGAGGGGAACCTGACGCTTTCCTCAAGCGTCTTAGTCAAAGGCAAATCAATCACACCGAACTGGGTTTGCCTGGTATAGTTAGGCACTATCATGCAGGTGTCGAATCTCACCCGAATCCTTATGTGCGATTGTGCCGAACAGATTGTAGTTCGGAAACCGATCCGAGGTATGTCATTATAGACCATGATTTGCTTGCAGATGTCCAATGTCTTGTTCCTCTGAAGGATTGAGCCAAATTTATCAGTTAGATAGTATGGCCATTGTAAGCAATAAAAGGAGTCTCGGAACGTAATTACTGTCCTTACAGGCCCCTTTTCTATTTTAAGTTCTTCCGGCATGAACGTACTAAAATGGATACCCTTGCCGCTCTCGGAGCCAATCGGCTCGTCAAACTGACTTTTATGAAAATACAGGTCACCGATTTCTTGGTCTATAACTAATTCGTTTCCTTCGAGCAGCTTTTTGCCATCTTTGTTGAACACAGTCACGATTCCGGTTTTGCTGTCTACAAAGAGCCTGAAGTATTTGTTTATAACCTCGTTCTCCCTGACCTCTATACCGGAATCATATCCCTTACTCCTCCTCACTAGCTGGTAAAGGCGGTACCCCAGCGGTGGAACGGTAGCAATAAAGCCGAGCCTGGCTCTGCATCTGCCAACATTTTCCCTATGCTCGAACTCCAGCACTTCAGACGGGATTTCCTCCCCGTTTAAGGCTATGCCAATCTCTTCATCCCATTCGGGCCCTAAATCTAATTCTGCTTCCACCCAGTCGGTAATCTCCCAATTGTTCGGATTGAAAACCGCAATACTATTTCCCGGATGGTCACCTTTGGCTAAATAGCGTACGCAATCCTCCATCAATTCGTTTGCCTTTTCCTTTATCTCAGAGATGTATTCCCAAGCTTCGCCATAAATCTCATCTATACCGCAGCATGAAATAACATCGTGGTTGACCAAAAAAAGCATCTCCTTCCACATATGCGCAAGAACGTCAACAGGATAGGGTCTCCCATAAATCCAGGCTAATGTAGCCATTTTTTCAGCCGTAATTAATGAGTTTTCACAATCCTTGAAGGCCAGTTTAAGACTTATACGACTGGAGACGACATCAGGAAAAACGTTTTCCAAATCCGGGCTGTAGAGCTCTCCACTATATTCCGCTAAGTCCCCAGCTTCTCTTTCCAGGCTCTTAAAAAAGTCGCTGGGCACTGAAATTACCATGTCTGAATCATCGTGTTCGCTGTTCCATTGCTTAACCTTATCCGGCGTTTCAATCTGCGGTGGCACACCACCGCTTCCGCAGGGCATGAGTATGCTAGACGTTGTGGCAAAGCTCGATAATGTTCGATAACTGTCTTCCCATTTATCGATTTCCAACCCGGCACGATATCCTAACGGCATCCAATGGCTCAGAACCTTCGAGCCATCAAGACCCACCCAAACAAACTCGCTCACGCGGTAGCCAATGGTCTTAGGTAGCCCTCGCCTGAAAGCAAGCCACTTATATCCTGATTTTCTATACACCTGAGGCATTTGAGCATTAAGCCCGAAACCATCAGCAGCCCAGGCAACCGGCACATCTACGCCAAACTTCTCTTTACAATACTTCTTGCCCAATAAGATGTCTCTAACCAGAACTTCTCCAATCGGCATCATCGGGTCGGGCATTACATACTGACCATCAGC
>Ga0257143_1000155_pt1 | contig 8322 bp, 8 predicted proteins | sample saktaT_12_FD_194406 | JGI IMG/M metagenome (GOLD analysis project Ga0257143, IMG submission 194406) | Metatranscriptome of saline water microbial communities from Sakinaw Lake, British Columbia, Canada - sak_2011_1_27_50m (Metagenome... | ecosystem: Environmental > Aquatic > Non-marine Saline and...
ATCCCAGCCATGGCAATCAGGCAGAATGACTTCATCGTATACGGCGATCCAACAGCCGGGAATATGGAATGTCGCGTTAGGAAGAGCGCACCGATGGCAGCGACTATTGCGATGGAAAGGCTGAAGATCAAGAGATACGTGCGGTTGACATCGATGCCAACAAGCTTAGCACCCCGAGGGTTCTGCCCAACAGCCAATGCCGCCTGTCCTGTCCGTGTGTACTTTAGGAATACCAAGAGGCCAACGAGCACAACGATTGCCGCAACCGGGTAGATGAACGCGAATGTCCCGAAAGTTAGCGATCCTACCTTGGCCGATGAGTACACATAACTGAGGTGCATCTTCCTCGCCTGTGAGGTCCATAGAAGGTTGGCAAACTCGGTGAGCACCATCGCGATTCCGAAGGTGAGTAGTAACTGGTTCAATTCAGGAGCCTTGAGAACGTGCTTTATCGTCACCAGGTAGACAATGGCGCCGATTAGGAAGAACGCAACAAAGGCAATCGTCATCGCCACAAGCGGGTCGATCCCTGTGTGAATACAGAACCAATAGACGAAGTAGGCGCCAAGCATCATGAACTCTCCGTGAGCAAGGTTGATAATCCCGACAATACCAAGGATAAGCGCCATCGGCAGCGCAATCAGCGCGTAGAGTCCTCCACGCTGAAGCCCCTGGACCAACACGTACGGCTTCCACACGACAAGCCCGATTATCACCGCTGCTGCGAGGAGTAGCATCAAGTATTTCTTCTGGTACAGTTTCTTCAACAGAACCATCTCAGCCCAGCCTTTTGCACTGGGCCTGGATTACCCAGGCCCAGTGTGTCTTTTCTCCTGTGGGAGATTTGTTGCTTCTCCCTAGTTTCCGGTGAACGGATACACTATGTCCGCGGTGGTATAGTCGAACGGCCAAATAACCTGTTGTTCTCCGTTCTGCCACTGGAGGATCTTCTGTCCTTGGAAGCCCTGATGTTTGATGACGTTGGAGGGGGTGAAGGTTAGGATCTCCCCAAGAGGGGAGTCGTATGCCGTCTCTTCCAGCGCAAGTATCAACGCTTCCTTCTCCAAGGTGCCGGCGCGGGCGATTGCCTCTGCCACTACGTACACGTTCGTGTACCCTAGCGGGCAGAAGTAGGTGGCCGGTTCCTCGTCGAATTTCTCGATATACGCGTTCCAGAAGTGATTGCTCACTTCGCTGATGTTCTTGATCGATGGAGCCCACATGCCGTAAGCGATCACGTTTTCAGCTAACGGTGACTGTCCGAAGTCCGCCGGCCATCCAGGAGGGGACCCGACGAACAATGGCGGGTTGAACCCGATCTCCGTGGACTGTTCCATGATCGGCAGGGCGTCGGCTGCATACCCTATCCAGACAAAGATATCCGGGTTTGCGGCCTTGGCGTGCTGCAGAACGGCGCTGTAGTCTCCACCGCCGAGTGCTGCGCTCTTGAAGGATTCGCCCGAGTTGTTCCAGTTCGTATGCAACGCGACACTTCCAGCAAAAGACCCACTGCCAAATGCTCCCTCTTCATAGGCCCAGAACGCGTTGTTTATTTGTACCTCTGGGAACTTATTAACTATGTCCGCCCAGCCCTCCACGTAGCTTGCACCCTGCTGGTAATCCCAAGGGTGAAGGTGGAAGTACCAGTCACATCCTTCAAGCGCTTCTTCGCACAAGTGCATAGCAGATCCCGCCCAAACGGTGACCTTCTCGTATTTCTTGAGAATAGGGATTTCCCCCATGTGTACGCCGCTGGCCATTCCACCGATAAATACATCGACATTGTCTACGGTGGCCAGCTTCTCAATCGCCGCGGCACCCTTAGCCGGGTCGAATTCGCTGTCTATCACGATCAGTTCTAGCGGGCGTCCAAGGACTCCACCAGCAGCATTGATCTCGTCAACTGCCAGTTGCATCGCCTTGCTCATCTGCGCGCCCGTGATATCGGCCAATGGGTTGATAGCCCCAAGCTTGATCGTGGTTACAGAATCCTCGGCTATGGCCATAAATGCCATCCCTACCACCAATGCGATAGCAAGAAGGGAGACAAACACCCTTGATGATACCTTCCATTTCTTAGTCATGCTAACCTCCTGTTTTCTACTGTTTTGGGATCCCAATCCTTCGCACACATGTTCCGCTGCACCACCTCCTGTTCAGCTTTCGGGCGTATCTGACCGCGCGTAGCCGCGATTATGAGTATTTGGCAAGAAAGCCACTTACCAGAGTAAGGTATTCGTCGGCCCTCTCCAAGAAGGCACCGTGTCCCGCATCCGGGGTCACTACGAACTCAGCATTCTTGATGTTTTCATGCATTGTCTCCATGAGCTTGGCGTAATCATGTCATCCTCCGCTCCTATGAGAAGCGTCGGCGTCTTTATCTTCTTGAGCGCATTCGCAGGCATATGATAGCCCTGTACGCTATGCGAGAGCCTAATGAAAGCATCGAACCATTCCTTTGTAAGCATCGTCTTGAACATCTCTTGTCGCTGCCGCAGCATGTCAAGCGACCTTTCATAGAAGGCGCGAGAGTATATGAATGGAATCGCAAGCTGGAAGAACTTCTCGCCATCGTACAGCTGGGCGGCTGTCTCCCACGCCCTTCCGATCTCGCTTAGGTGATTTGTAAGAACGCTATTAACGTTTAGCAACATGAGGCTCTTCAAGCGGTCCTGATGTGAGACCGCTAGCTTCAGCGCAACTTGACCACCGTAGGATAACCCCAGCAGATGAACCCTTTTCAGATTAAGGCTGTCAATAAGATGCAGGACGTCGGGAACGTGGACATCCAAAGTGTATTCGTTCTGCATGCGAGAGGACTGACCCTGATCACGAAAATCGAGCAGAATCAGTTGATATCGCTTGGATATCTCAGGCACGTAGGATGCCCAACTGAGCGTATTCATCATAATGCCGCTCAAGAAGATTACGGGCTCACCCTCTCCATGCACCTCGTAGTACAGATGCGCTCCATCCGGTGTATCCAGCAATGGCATTTTCTCTATTCCTCCAGTGTTGTGCGCTTCTTGGATGTTGTCTTAAGCTTCCCCTGTTCAAGTTGGTCCCGCATTACTCTAGGGAAGAAGTCGTGCGAGAAACAAGTGGAGAACTGACGCTGCTCGGTCTCCAGGCCGCGATCCAAAGGTAAATACATCGATGCGTATACGGCCTTCTTTGCCGCTGAGAGCGCGTACTGTGGCTGCCGGAGCACCTTGTGCAACATCTCGTCGCAGTGTGAACGTAGTTCGGCCCGACATGCAAGTTGGTGAATGATACCAATACTCAACGCTTCCTCGGCGGGGAGGAGGTAGCCGGTGAGGATCATCTCCATTGCCACTCCTACTCCTACTAACCGCGGAAGCCTCTGCGTGCCTCCACCGCCCGGGATGAGTCCCACTTTTGCCTCAGGTAGGCCAATGCGAGCGTTCTCGCTTGCTACACGCAAGTCGCAGGCAAGCGCAAACTCGAACCCACCACCGAAGCACAGGCCGTTGATCGCTGCAACGAGGATCAATGGACTCTCTTGCATCCTGTTGAACAGGCCCTGAATCTGTGACGAGAATGCCACCGCCTCCTCGGGAGACAGGTCCATCATCTCAACCCCGTCGGCACCACCGATGAAGTGCGAATCTCCTGCTCCGGTATAGACAACGGCCCGTACGTCCTCTTCCTGCTCAACTTTTTCTAGATGCCTCCCAAGCTCCACGATGAGCTCGGAGTTCAGCGAGTTGCGATCTTCCTGCCGATCGATGGTCACCCAACAGATGTTCTGTGCTTGTTCGATTCTCAGGTGTGGGTATGCTCCCTGCATCATTTGTCGCCTGCCTTCATATGACAAGCCCTCCGTTTGGACTAAGGATCTGGCCCGTGAAGAAATCGGCCGCATCGCTTACGAGAAATCCTACAAGGCCAGCAACCTCCTCGACGGTGCCGAACCTCTTCAGCGGAGTCATCTTCAAGATACGCTCTCTGAATGGTGGATCTATGCGCTCAAGCATCGATGTCTCGACATACCCCGGGGCGATCGCGTTGACCCTGATGTTGTAGCGTGCCACTTCCTTGGCGAGAGTCTTTGTCAGTTGAATGACCGCTGCTTTGCTCGCGCTGTACTGCAGCGCCCCAGGTGTCGGGGTGAGGCCAGCAACCGAGCTGAAGTTGATGATCCTGCCTGACTTACCTTCACTCATCCAACGTACGGCTTCGCGACAGCAGTAGAAAGTGCCGTCGAGGTTAACAGACATAACGCGTCTCCACTGCTCATCGTTCATGTCTTCTACGAACACCGTCTCGCCGAGTATCCCAGCGGTGTTGACCATTGCGTCGAGGCGGTCAGTAAGCTCTCTCAGTTCGTTGAACAGATTCAGCACACTCAAACTACTTGAGACATCTACCTGTAGAGCCGTCCCGGCTCCTCCAGAGCCAGTGATCTTTTGTGCCACCGATTGTGCTTGGTGAATGTTGATGTCGGCGACAAAGATCTGCAATCCACGACGCGCCAGCTCACGGGAAACGGCGGCCCCCATCCCCGATCCGCCGCCGACAACGAGAGCTGTATGGCACGCTTCAGTTTTCATCTGCCTCCTGCGCAGCGCAGCAACTAGATATCGCGGAATCTCTCATAGGCCTTCTCCGACTTTTCTGTAGGGAGGATCACCAATTGCTCGGAGAAGATCCCCTTCATGATCCCTTCGACTACCTGGTCTGTCGTATCCATCCGACTCTTTACCTTATCGAGAAGCCCTTCCATCTGCCGTGCGCCGACACTCACCTGATAGAAGCCGGTATCGATAAGTTGTGGGCAGACGACCTTGGCATCCACGCCCGTCCCATGCAGATCCTTAACCAGTCCGCGAGTGAATCCAACCACGGCATGCTTCGAGGACACGTATGCAGCCACCTTGTTCGAGTGAGCAATGAGCCCGCCGATTGATCCGATGTTCAAAATGAGCCCTGATCCCCGCTTCTTCATCACCGGAAGGACGAGCTTGGTCAGGAGGAAAACGGCAAAGACATTCACCTCGAAGAGGCGCCGCAAGTCACTCTCCTCTGTCTCTTCGATATCCCCATACACTCCAATGCCGGCGTTGTTGACAAGAATATCGACCCGCCCGAAGCGTTCCAGCGTCTCATCCAGAAGCTTCTGACGCCCTTCTTCTGAGGTTACGTCACATTGGACAACCAGAGTCTGGCTGGGGCACGCATCAGCTACTTCCTCAAGTCTTTCTATCCGCCTGGCAGCAAGGGCTACCAGTGCTCCCTCCTTGGAGAATGCCCGCGCAAGCGCCGCTCCAATCCCAGAGCTGGCTCCGGTGATGATCACGACCTTGTCTTTCAGGGAATCGATCCCCATCTTCAGTTAGCCCTCCAAGAAATTTGTAACCGTCTTATTTATCAACGCCGCCTGCTCGATGAACGATAGATGCCCTGCGCCCTCGATTGGCACAAACCTGGCCCCAGGGATTGCATTTGCCAGCTTCTCCGAGATCCAGAATGGAACTACCCTGTCTTCTTTGCTAGCAATCACCAGAGTGGGCGCGGTGATCTGGTTCACCCTCTCCACTGCGTCGAAAGCTGCGGCTCCCTGGAATTGGTGCTGGAATGCGTATGCCGGTTGTGGGTTGGACATTCTTATCGCCACCATCTTGTCGACCATGTCCGGATTGCTTGTGTAGAACGCATCGGACGTAAGGTATTTCGCCGCTTTCCTATAGATCTCTTCCACTGACAGCCCAGCCACATCGAGAAACTCTGTCCACAGCTCTTTGGTCGCCTCCAGGTACTCTGGCCCGCCGTAGTGGGTCGACATCAGGACCAATTTCTTCACTTGACCAGGATACGAAATAGCTAGTTCTTGGGCTATGTATCCGCCTCTCGAGACTCCAAGCACGTGCGCCCGCTTAATTTGCAAATGATCAAGCAAACCTACGGCATCGAGAGCGTCGCCAGTGATTGAATAAGGCTCGTCAGGTTTATCCGATTCACCGATCCCATGGTTATCGTAGATGATCGTCTGAAAATGCTTGGATAGCTCCGGAACCTGCAGAAACCAGAACTTGGATGAGTGCCCCAAGCCCTGAATCATAAGGAGCGGTTCTCCACTCCCATGGATCTCGTAGTAGATGTCGATTCCGTTTATTCTCGCTTTTGGCATATCCTACCTATGTTATCAATCCACCGTCAACGCTCAGGACGGTTCCGTGAACGAAGTCTGACTCATCGGATGCGAGGAACAGGTACGCGTTTGCGATGTCTCGCGGTTTTCCCAGGCGGCCCAGTGGCGTCTTGTCGCGCATACCCTGCAACACCTTCTCCGGGACTCCGTCCATCATTTCTGTCTGGGTATATCCGGGAGCGACTGCATTTACGTTGATCCCCTTCTTGCCGAGCTCTCTCGCCCAGACTTTGGTCATTCCAATGATGCCCGCTTTGGTGGCGACGTAGTTCGTCTGCCCGAAGTTCCCGTACAAGCCAACGACCGATGCAACGTTGATGATCTTCCCCTTCCCCTGCTCGATCATAGTTGGAGCGACCGCTTGCGCCGCGTTGAACGCACCCTTCAGGTTCACTTTGATCACAAGATCAAAGTCCTCCTCCGTCATCTTCACGAGCCGTGCATCTCGAACTATGCCGGCGTTGTTGATAAGGATGTCTATCTTGCCAAACTTGTCGACCGCAGACTGCGCCATATCCAGGCAACTCTGATGATCTGTGACATCGGTCTTGACAAAGATTGCTTCCCCGCCACTGTCGACGATCTCGTTTGCCACATCCTGTCCAGACTGTGCTACGTCACAGACTACGATCTTGGCTCCCTCAGAGGCGAACAGAAGCGCCGTTTCGCGGCCGATCCCGCGACCACCGCCAGTGATGAGTGCCACCCTATCCTTCAATCGCATATTTTCCTCCTAGCTTCCTAAGCCCACTTGAAAAGAGCAGTAGAAAGAACAAACCCTGCCCCTGACGTGCAGAAAGCGATGAGATCCCCTCTCTTCACCTTTCCCTGCTCGATCGCATCATACAGCGCCATAAACACCGACGCAGAGCCGGCGTAGCCGAACTTGTCCGCCACCCAATGCGTCTTCTCAATCGGTAGATGGAGCGCTTCTAGCGTTGCATGCACCGTGGCCTGCTCTACTTGATTCATCAGCACAAGCTTCAGGTCACTCGGTTCGTAACCGACCTGCTGCAGTGTCTCCGTGAGAAGCTTTGGCCATCGCGCCAAGTTGAAGTCAGCCGGTACACGATGTGCGTTTTCATGGAAGCGCAGGTAGTGCCGCTTACCCGAGATCATCTCAGCATTCGGCGGCTGAGCTGTTCCGACGTAGATCCCATACGTGTCCCAGTAGCTCCCCTCCGTTTGCATCTTGGAGGACAGATAGCCCGGCCCGTCTGATGGGGTGAGAACAACCGCGCCCGCACCATCGCTGAACAACATGGCCAGTACCTTAGATGCCGACTCGGAGTACGGGCTCCAATCGAGCCATCTCGTCATCCCGTAGGCGCCGACGACCACCACATTGTTGATGGATGGATCGAGGGCGATGTAGTTCGATGCAATGGCAAGCGCTATCGTCTCGTCGGTGCACGCGGCATTGATGTCAAAGACCCCGGCGTGTAGTGCACCTAACTTGTGCTGAATGATCGCAGAGGTCGGGGGCGTGATGTAGTCGGGAGTATCGGTTGCCAGGATAATGAGATCGATGTCCTCCGGTTTCAGTCCCGCCTGACCCAGGGCTCCTCGTGCTGCCTCTACGGCCATATCCGATGTGGATTCATCCGCAGCAGCTCTGTACCGAACGCCGATTCCCTTATCCTTCAGGTAGGACTCGACATCGTACTCCATCTTTGCCGCGAGCTGCTCATTGGTGATTCGCTCGGCAGGAATGTACATCCCTACTCCGGCAATCTTGGCGTGCGAAAGCTCTTTGGTCATCTGGTCACTCCCCGACGGCGGCAAGCACGATCGTCGCCCTGCCATCCGGGAGAATCTCCGCTCTGGGCATGAGCATCATACCTACATGGATCTCCTTGCGCCGGATTTCCGGAATCCACCCCATGATGTGAGCACCATTTTCAAGTTCCACTATTCCAACAGGGACCGGACGATATTGATAGCCAGAGAATGGAGCCGTCCCTTCCAAGTCGGGGGAGAAGTGATCCGGTGGAACAAAGATCGTTGTGAATGACAGCAGCTTTCCTATGCCTTGTAGCTCTATCCAGCTCATCTCGTCTGAGTAGCATTTAGGACAATCATGACGCGGTGGATAGTGGATGCTCCCACACTTCTTGCACTTTGTCGCGAGGATAACGCCACGCTCCAGC
>Ga0257143_1000166_pt1 | contig 8217 bp, 8 predicted proteins | sample saktaT_12_FD_194406 | JGI IMG/M metagenome (GOLD analysis project Ga0257143, IMG submission 194406) | Metatranscriptome of saline water microbial communities from Sakinaw Lake, British Columbia, Canada - sak_2011_1_27_50m (Metagenome... | ecosystem: Environmental > Aquatic > Non-marine Saline and...
CAATGAGATCCTTGAGCATTTCTATCAAACTCCTTATGCGATCTGGCTGAGTGAGCTTGAAATTTGGTTTATTCCCTCTATCAATCCTGAAGGATTGCAGGTTGTAATGGACGGCTGGGACACATCTTTTAGAAAAAACAAGCGAGACAATAATCTCAATGGGATTTTTGATTTTCAACCGGGACCGGGTCATGATATTGATGGAGTTGACCCAAATAGAAACTATTCCTACAATTGGGTTCATGGAGATACGCTGTATTATCCGGGTGGGGAAGAGCGGTACGATTATTATCGCGGTCCCTATCCTTTCTCTGAAGGTGGCATAGAATCTGTAAAGCGCCTTGCAGAGGAGCAACATTTTATTTATTCAATCAATTGGCATTCCTCACGCACAGGAAATTTTTCTGAGAAGGTTTTTTATTCATGGGAATGGGAAGGAGTCAAGCAATCACCGGATTTTGAATTCAATAGAATAATTGGAGAAACAGTCGCATCACTTATTGAAACTGAGGATGGCACAGGTTTTTATGAACCTTCACCATCACGTGGACGAAATGGTAATGCACAGGATTGGTTCTATAATACATTCGGCACAGTGCAGCTTCTTATTGAATGCGGAACTGAGAATCTGCAGCCAAATGCAGCACTTGTCGATGATACATGCGAACGGTGCAAGGTCGGCGCTTATTGGCTGATGAACCGCGTACTTGGCTATCTGACAGATGCAGCTATGCTGACGGGACATATCGAGGACGCTCAAACAGGTTTACCCATTCGTGCTGAAGTGTATATTAATGATCACGATATCATGAGTTTTACTCCAAGAATGTCAGATGAAATGTATGGTCGTTACTGGCGATTGCTCGAACCGGGAACTTATTCTGTAACGTACAGAAAAAAAGGATATCAGGATACAACACTCACAAATGTGACTGTTAATAATTCTGCTTGGACAGTCAAAAATGTTGCACTTGAACCTCTTCAGGAAATCACAGTTACAGGCAGTATTCATAATAATGGCACTCCAATGCAGTGCGATGTGATCCTTGATAACGGATATTTTGCAGATACCTTATCACTTAATGGGGATTTCAATTTTGATTATTATGTTGGAAACTATCATGCAACCTTCATCGCACAGGGCTATGTTCCTCAAATAATGGAAATTACTGTTGAGAACGGCATGACTGCTCTGGATATTAATTTTCAACCAGAAATTGTTATTTTCGATGAAGACTGGGAATCAGGAATGGATGGCTGGATTACTCAGGGAGATTGGTGCCTGTATCCCGAACCATATGAAGGCAGCTTTGCTTTGAGGGATAATGGTGAACGATTTTATCATAATGGAATAGAATCCACGATAAAAACGAGTTCATCCATAAATTTCAATGGTGTGAATGACGATCTCGCTCTCACATTTTGGCACAAATATCACATAGAATGGGAGTTTGATAGCTGCTATGTGGAAATCTCATCCAATAATCAGGACTGGACTGTGCTTGCAGCATATTCCGGCGTACATCAGGCTTGGCAGCAGGTTATAATCCCTTTACAGGAGTGGGTTGATACGCATAGCTATCTGCGTTTCCGGATCAAGACGGATTCATATTTGAGTGATCCAGGCTGGCTTTTAGATAACATTGCACTTATCTCTTCTCACGGAAATGGTATTGATGATCCTCCAATTCCGCCTGAGTATATTTTACATCAGAATAAGCCGAATCCTTTCCGGTTCATAACATTTTTCCCTTATGAAGTAAAACATTCACATAATGAAAAACTTACACTCTCACTTTTCAATATCAAGGGGCAGCTTGTCCGCTCCTTTGAGTTGCTTGATAGCAATACAATGGTATCATGGGATGGAAAGGATCTGCGAGGTCACGAAGTCGGCTCGGGTATATATTTCTATCAACTCAAAGCAGACAGCAGAATTATCCAAACGAAAAAGTGTGTGTTTTATAAATAAAGACCTCTAAAATAGAGGTGATAAATTCAACATTAAACTGCAATATAATAGAAAGTTAATCCAAAAATAAAAATTACGACTACTAAAGAAATCACCACCCAACTTCATTTCATTACGACGTGATAAGCAGAGAAAGATTGAAAATAATATAAAGAGGTCTGAACTTTGCTTCTAAATATTTTTTTCTTGACGATAAAATCCTGCTCAAACAACAATAACTGAAAATTCTACGAATTAGGATTGAATATGCAAATTGAGATGAGAGAAAATAACATTGAAGGAAAAAAACGCCTTGCATTGATTTTTCCTTACGATATAAATACTATCAACCTCATCAAGCATATCGATGGCAGAAAATGGTCAGCATCCAATAAATTTTGGCATATTCCTTATGAAAAAAATTCGATCATTTTTTTAAATAAGAAATTTAAAGGAAAGCTTGAATTCAAAGAACAGGAAATACAAAAGAAAATAGAAAAACCGAAATTCCCTGCAGAATATATTGAAACACTAAAATTAAAAAACTATAGTGAAGTAACCATTAAAACATACAAACTGCATTTCCAAAGATTTTTGAATTATTATCCTGAAATAAAACTGGAAAATATCAAACACGAACAAATCCGAAAATATTTATTATACTTAGTACAAGATAAGCATTACTCCACTTCTGCTCAAAATCAAGCAATAAATTCGATCAAATTCTATTATGAAAAGTGCTTGGAAAACCAGTAGAAAAATATTACGTTCCTCGACCACGCAAAGAAAAGAAACTGCCGGAAGTATTGAGCGAAGAAGAAGTAACAAAGATTCTTAAACAAATTACAAATTTGAAACATCAATGTATAATTTATTTGATTTACCCCGTTGGATATGTTTACTTATCAAAAATAAATAGAATAAATAAGGGTTTATCCTACGGGGTAAATTCAGCAGGTTTGAGATTAACAGAAGTTGTTCATCTGAAAATTTCCGATATTCAGTCTGATAGAAAACAAATATTTGTAAGAAGTGCTAAGGGTTCACCCCGTAGGATAAGGATATAACAAAATGTTTTATACTTATGTTTTATATAGCTTAAAAGATAAGATGCTTTACACTGGTTATACTAAAGACTTAAAAAATAGAATTGAAAACCATAATAAAGGTGAAGTTAAATCGACAACAAATCGACGACCTTTAAAATTAGTTTATTATGAAGTTTGTTTTAATCAGCAAGATGCCACTAGGAGAGAAAAATATCTAAAATCAGGTAATGGAAAAATCTATTTACAAAGCAGATTGTCAAATTATTGGAGCGAATGAACATGATATCCAACGGGGTAAATAAGGATAGGTATGTAATACTGTCAGACCGGATATTAGAATTATTAAGAGAATATTATAAAATTTACAAACCAAAAAAATGGTTATTTGAAGGAAGACCTGAACAACAATATAGTAAAAGAAAAATCCAGCGAATTCTTAAATCTGCGGTTGAAAAAGCAGGAATTAAAAAGAAAGCTACTATTCATACATTAAGGCATTCTTTTGCCACACATCTACTGGAACATGGAACAGACCTTAGATATATTCAGGAATTGTTGGGTCATAAGAGCAGCAAAACTACTGAGATTTACCCCGTTGGATATGTTTACAATGCATTACAGAATGGAAGAACAGAGATTTTATCCTACGGGGTGAATACTCATGTAACAAATGTAGCAAAAAATAAAATAGTAAGTCCGCCAGCTGGCGGATAATTTGAATTTGAGTGAAAATCATAATGATAATTGAAAATTTAAATGCGATATACACGACATTTGTCGTATACAATCCTATATTAGGGGTATACGCGACAAAATTGTCGTGGTATACAACCATTATGCGCAGTCTTTTTAAATACATTACTAATTCTTGCAAGGGTAACAAACTGTCGATTGTTTCCCGAATCTTTTGTTCTTCGTGTTTGGTCATAAATAATTCCTTAATTTGGGGGTATAATTGAAAAAACAATCAAATAATCGTTCGCGATTAAAATTAATAGGTAAGTGGTTATCGCAAATATCAACACACTGGGGAACAATAAGTACAATTTATCTATCAGTCGGGGGATTTTTAACTCTGAAATTATTCCAACTACAAAAAAAAGGCAATATGACCACCCTGCTATTGTTATTAATAGTATCTGAGCTTGCTCTAATGTTACTAACTTTATCACTTTCTACCTCCTGTATAATTAAATATTTTAAAACGAGAATTAGAATTCCTAAAAAAAATATAATCCAATTTTTGCTTATTTTTAAAAACAATGAACATTTCACTCCTATTGAATCAGTTAAAAGATCGGGTTTCCAAATAGACTTAGCGAAAATGTATATTGAAATTCTATTAGAACATAATTACATTATTAAAACTGAAATCAATCCTTTAGATCTTCCAAAATTTTCATTAGGCAAAAAAGGCATAAATTACCTAAGGAAAAATCATCTTTTAGATTAATCACACTATGATTTATAAAGAACAAAGAACTGCGCATAACAAGTCGCTACCCGCAGAAGCGTGTCAGCGACCGGACATTATGGGCAATAAGAGGGGAAAATGAAATTTATCTATAAAGATAAAAAATACACATTGGATGATATTGAGAAAGAACATAAGAAATTTGGAAGATCACTTAAAAACCCCAGTTTTTTATTCAGTAATAGATTTCCCTTAACTTTCGCCTTTGATCCTGGATATAATATCGCTTCCGATTTTTTTATGATTTGTATAAACAAATTACTAGTGCAACATTTGCTTTAATAATGGGACATAAAAAAATTCACGATAGTAACTTTGTAAATTGGGAAAGTGGTGCTATAGGTCAGTTTTGGCTAAGATATCAATATATAAAAAACTCAATTATTTGGTATAATTCTTCCTTCGATATACTTTTACAAACTTTATGGTTTGGATTTTCATTATATAAAAAGATAAATATTAATAAAAAGAGAATTACTGAAATTGATTCATCAGAAACTTATAAAGAATTGCTAAAAGCGTGCACATATTCGAAAGTGAAAAAAGTATTAAAGCAAATTAACAGTCCAGATTCGACTGACCTTCTTAGAGTAATTGATAGTTACTATAAGTGCTATGAGCGGGAAAAAATAAATACTTGGTCTAATACATTGAAGCATCACGGTAACTTTATAATAAGTGAGTTATATAGTCCCAGTTTTGGAATGAAAACAGGTAAATATAATTCAATTTATACAATCCCTGAAATTTATGAAATTGATAAACTAATTGAAATTCTAAAAAAACATCACATAAAACTCTTTAAGTTGACTAAATTTATATTTGATTTTTTCAATTTTGACTTTTTTGAAAAAGAAGAAATTAATATTGATGATATTCCTAATGAAATTGAGTATAAAAGGATAATAATAGAAAATGACTGCCCATAACAAGCGTGTCAGCAGTTCACTCTCGCGGTTCTTTTTGCCTGAATCGTACCGAATCAGGGTTGGAGTTGGTTGTCTTGGCCGTGATCGTAACGATCCCGCCGCACGCGCAAAACATTATACGAAATGAAAACATTAAATGAGTATTTTTAATAAAAATATGAAAATTGAAGGTGAAATTGGATATTTTAATCTACAAACATGGTGGTTAAATAATCTTTCAAAAGAAGAGCAAAACGTTATACTTTCAATTTATAAGCCATTGAGTACAGGAGACCTCTCACTAATTAAGGGTAAAATATATTCTACAACTCAAACTGTAATAGGGTTTTTATCATGTTTATTAGGTTGGTTTAAAAAACCAGAGCATCGAATAATTGGTTATAAGATAATAAAAAAAGCGGAAGAATTGGCTTCAGAAAAAACTCCAGTTTTGGATTTACATTTTCTATATCATTCAAAAATATTAATCTATTATCGAAATCGTGATAATGATGATTTTGCTTTATCAATAGCAACAGAAGCATGTAAGCAACAAATTTCTATTTCAGTAAAAGCTAAAAAAACTTTTCTGAAAGATATGGGGCTACCATTGCCAACACATACCGGATATAAGCAATTATGTATAATAATGGAAAAACAAAATAATTACGACGAAGTTATTCGACTTTCAAGAATCGCTAAAAATCAAGGATGGAATGGTAATTGGGATAGAAGAATTGAAAAATGTGAGAAGAAAGTTGAAACTAAACAAACGAAATGAAAGCAATTTTTCCCGAAGGAAATAAAAGCTATAATACTAAATATAAAAAAATAATGTCGCTAACAAGCGTGTCGTCGGTAGGGTCTCGTAGTGCTTTTGTCCTGAACCTACCGGTTCAGGGTTGGTTGTTTGTTTTGGGCGTGATCGTTCCGATCCCGCCGCACACGCCAAACATTACGCCAATTAAATTTATTTAGAGATTTTAATGTAAAAGGGAAATTATTTAACAGTGTAAACTTATGAGTGTGTAAGAAAATGCCGATCTGTCAAATTATTGGTAAATTTCATAAGATTTTTTTGAGGTCTGAAATAACTGATTTCTCAATTAAAATTTACTATTTTTTATTAAAATGTTAAAAAAGTTTACATTAATTACCCATCAAAATAATAAAGAATATTATTTTAAGACAGGATTGAATATGAAAAAGATTATTTTCCTTATTGCATTATGCCTTGTTTTTTCCTCACACCTTTTTGCATGGAGACCTCAAGAAATGGAAGTAAGAGTATTTCTGAATTCACAGCAAGATTATCAAACATTGTATGCCCTCAAACTGAACGGTGATGTATATCCTAACGGAGAAGCTTTATTGTATGTAATTCCATCCGAATTGGAAATATTAAAATCTACCGGGCTTAAATATAAGATCGAGCGTGAAGACCTGAATGAATTTTCCGGGAAGTTCTGGCAGTCGATGGACCCCACGAGGGAAGCTTATCATACTTATGCAGAAATTGTAGCTCTGGCAGACAGTCTGGCAACTACATTTCCCGACATCTGTGAAAAGTTTTTATTTGGTACTTCCGTGCAAGGCAGAGAACTTGGTGCTCTTAAAATTAGCGATAATGTTTCATTGGATGAAAATGAAGCAGAAGTAATGTTCGACGGCGGTATTCATGGTGATGAAGTAGGATGTGCTGAAAATTGCATTCGCTTTGCCCGCGATCTATGCCGAGATTACGGTAACGACCCCGATATTACCTACCTGGTGAATAACCGAGAGATCTGGATATATTATATGGTGAATCCCGACGGTCGTGCTGCGGATAACCGTTATAATGCCAATGGTGTAGATATTAATCGTGATGCAGGTTATATGTGGGACGCTTGGGGAGGAAGCAGTGGGGCTTTTTCTCAAATAGAAACCAAAGCATTGAGGGACGCAACTTATAGCAGGCAGTTCGTGGTTCATACAACTTATCACAGCGGAACTGAATTTATCTCTTGTCCCTGGAGCTATCGTGCTGACCATTGCCCGGATTTCAATCATATAATTCAACTGGCAGGTGTATATTCCTCGACTTCCACATATCCATATTTAGAATACGGACAGGGTTGTACAGGGATGTATCCAATTAATGGAAGCACAAAAGATACAAACTATGGTGCTGCTGGAGCGATCAGTTGGTCAACGGAAATTTCTTATTCTAAACATCCTCCTACTTCACAGATCCAGCTTTATTATCAGCGTAATATTCCTGCAATGCTTGCCATGATTGAATACGCAGGTTACGGATTAGAAGGCGTGGTAACCGATGTAACTACTGGTGATCCGATATCTGCTACTGTATTCGTGAACGATTATTTCCCAACTTATACAGATGTAAATGTTGGAGATTATCATAAGTATGTTCTTCCCGGAACTTATTCAATCAATATCATAGCAAACGGTTATGAAAGCCAGACTGTGAATAATGTCACAGTTACCTCTATGAATGCAACAACGGTGAATTTCCAGTTGCAACCTTCTAATGAAGATACTTTTTATGGATATAAATTCTCTGCAAGCAGGATCCCTGACAATAACACTGGGGATGAGGGAAATACTCCTGCATCTCTTGGCGAACCGGATAATATAAACTACTCCATTGGAAAAAATGGATGGTGTGTCATCGATATGCAGTATCCAATTGTTGACGGCGCATATAACGATTTTACTGTTTATGAAGGGGACATTTCACCAGAAGGATTTGACTGCTATGTAAGTAATTCTATGGATGGTCCCTTCTATTTAGTTGGCTCGGGTTTAGGAACTACAGAATTTGATCTCAGC
>Ga0257143_1000167_pt1 | contig 8209 bp, 1 predicted proteins | sample saktaT_12_FD_194406 | JGI IMG/M metagenome (GOLD analysis project Ga0257143, IMG submission 194406) | Metatranscriptome of saline water microbial communities from Sakinaw Lake, British Columbia, Canada - sak_2011_1_27_50m (Metagenome... | ecosystem: Environmental > Aquatic > Non-marine Saline and...
CAGGTGAATGAGCAATTACTTGATCATCACCATTTTACGGGTAGCTGAATACTGCGAAGTATTTAACGAATAGAAATAAATGCCGCTGGCGACTTTATTTCCATTATCATCTGAACCATCCCAGATGATAGAATATGATCCAGCTTCCCTTTGTTCTCTCACGAGAACTCTTATCTTCTCTCCTCTTAAATTGAAGATAGTTAATTCCACATTATCATCTTCTGCTAATGAGAAATTGATAGTAGTTTCAGGGTTAAACGGGTTAGGATAATTCTGGCTAAGCAGGTTCAAAGGAGTAATCTGGTCATTATCATCTTCTACCGGATAGAAAGTAACCTGATATGGCTCAAATGGGGTTCCAACTTTTGAATCCGGATGGAAAGTGATCATATCCAGACTGACAGATTCATCACCGTTTTCATCCAGAAGGTGAATATAAAGTGGTGTTCCATTATTATTACCTACAATAGTGAAATACCAGAATCCCTGTTCAAGGACATCTGCTTCCTGCCAGATACCATGAGCGCGGCAATTATTATCAGCATCAAAGATGCCAAGTGCTCTTGCATCAGCCCACTCAAAGATTTCGCCGTTGTAATCAGCAGACAGCATCAGGATCATATTATCAGAAGTTCCGGGCATTATTGTCCAATCATCCGGAGCATTATCCGGTAATGACTGGGCATGTGTGTTCTGATTACGCATGATAACCGGATACAATGGATAAACCAGGATATCAGGATTATACATGCGAACCTTGTAACCGATACCCGGAGCCATGATCATAAGATCACCAAACCAGATGCCATTGCCAACTTCAGAGAAGTATTCAGCAGATTGGGTCTGATTTTTTACAATGTGTACATTATCAAGAATTGAATATAACGCAGATGTTAAAGAGTCTTCACTGGGAGGATAATAAGCAATCCAGTTCCAGTCTGCAATCATATCAATAGGAGTATCAGACATAATCCGGTTACCGGTAAGAGAAAATCCGGGAACAGGATCAGTAACATTTACCAGATAGCCACCACCATCCTGGATAGCTTCCAGATCACCAAACCAATCCGAGTATTCCGGAATGTAATCAGCAGATTGTGTCTGGTATTTTACGGTATTAACATTATCACCCAAAGGACCAAATACATAACTCAGAGAGTAATCTTCCGGCTGGACATAGAATGATATCCAGTTCCACATCATGGTCAAATCCATTGTTTGAGTAATTGTGTAGGTTACATTAACCATAAATGTATCGGAAACAGTAGCCCTTGTAACATTATCATTAGCCGTAACTATAACTTCTGAAATTCCATACCAGTTTACAATAGAAGAAATCGTCAAAATTCCATACTGCTCAGAGACTGTGATTTCATCAGGATTATAATTTACCTGGTAAGTAAGCAGGTCACCGTCAACATCGTAGAAATGATACATCAGATCAATATAGAAAGAAGCAAAGTTGATTTCCACAAATTGATCAGGTATAGGCATAGAAACTACCGGTGGATCATTTACGGGAATGATCTCGAAATTCACCACGTCAGAAGCAGATTCATAATAAGAGTCAGTGACAGTGAATGTGATATCTTCATTACCATTCCAGTCAGGATAGGGAGCTGATACAGTAGCAATATGAGTACCGGGATTGATATCAACAACAAGATCTACATTACCTGAATAATTCCAGATCAAGGTAGGATCAGGATCATCAACATCATTGACGTAATAATTAAGATTAATGGGATTAAAGAGATTACCTTCAAGTATCTGCTGGTCAGGAATGGCAAATACAAAGTAAGGCGGATCATTAACCGGATTCACAATAACCGTAACAGTATCAAATACTACATAACGGGCGTCATCATTTAAAGAAAATACAATTTCTTCCTGTCCGAACCAGTTATCGGTAGCTGAGAAGGTAACAACGGTTCCTTCAATAACGGTAATAACGTTGATCCCACCGGAAGCATTTAGCTCAAGGTCTTCAGGATCATTATCAACATCGCAGATACACCCTGTTTCAATCAGATCTACAGTGAGTGAAGTATCTTCATCAAAGTCAAACTGATCAGGCAGCTCTAACACAGGAGGGTCATTAACCGGTATCACATTAAGTATGAAGATATCAGAAGCTGTAAGCCGGTTAACATTATCATCTGCAGTAACAGTGATCTCCACGTAACCATTCAGATTAGGCACTGAACTGATGTATAGCAGATTATACTGAACATCGAGAGTTACTATAGTATCATTAGCTACAGCGCTGTATGATAAAATGTCTTCATCTATATCGGCAAAATACATATTAAGATCCAGGAAGAAAGTGGCAAAATCTTCATACTTAGTCTGATTAGGAATAGGATCAGCTACATAAGGAGGGTCATTAAGGGGACTAACAGTAACAAAGAAAGTATCGGTAATCACTTCCCGGAGAACTTGATCATCAATGGAAATGATGACTTGCGTAGTGCCAAACCAGTTATCTATAGATTGAATCTGCATGATTGATCCATTCAGTGAAAGTGCGATATATGCAGAATTATAATCAGCATAATAAGTCAGGACGTCGTTCTCTATATCACCAAAATTGAAGGAAAGATCATGTGTATAAGGATCAAAATCTTCATTAAAGAAAAGATCTTCAAGCGGAGTTATGATATAGGGAGCATCATTAACAGGCATAACAACTACATGGAAAGTGTCTGTAACTGTAGCTCTATAATTAAGATCGTCGGCAGTAAGATAGACATCAAAAGTACCGAACCAGTTTTCAGCGGCAGTAACAGTCATAATGTTTTCTTCGATAATAACGATACCACCAGGATCAGAAACCTGTGCCGAATACATGAGGATATCACCATCAACGTCTACAAAATGCATATTCAGATCAACTGGATCGGAAACAGTATCCTCATCAATAGTTAAATCTCCCAGGTTAACCTGTACAAAAGGTGGATCATTAACAGGCTCTACGATGACATCGAATTCATCACTTGCAACAGCCCGATTCTGAAGATCATTAGCTATAATTTCGACAGTTGTTGTACCATACCAGTCATTGACGGAATCTAACCGAAGCATATTACCATAAAAAATCATTACTTCAATTTCACCTGCATTAGCATAAACAGAATATGTCAAAGTGTTATCGGGATCATAAAAGTGGTAACTAAGGTCAATATACTGGGTATCGAAATCTTCAGGAAGTGTTAAATCATTAAAAGGCAAAACAAGTTCGGGAGGATCGTTAACCGCATTAACGGTAAGTAAAAATTCATCCGTAACGGACAGCCTGTTTTCCATGTCACTGGCTGTAACGGATATAGTTGTTATACCATTCCAGTTCAAGATAGAAGAGATTTCAAGAGTTGTTCCCGCAAGTACCACGTAAACACTATAATAATCATAGTCAACGCTATAATAAAGGGTTTCATTATCAACATCATTGAAATAACCGGTGAAATCAACCGTAAAGGGCAGGAAGTCCTCGTTTTTTGTTCTATCATTAAAATAAGTAACTATGTAGGGTGCATCATTGACCGGTTCTACGGTAACATCAAAAGTATCTCTAACGGTAAAGCTATATACATCCTGAGCAGTGACGATAATTGTCGTGGTGCCATACCAGTTCAGAAGTGGTTCAAAGTACAGGTTTGGGTAATTAACGTCTACCTGGAGAGCATCGTCATCAAAAATAGCTGAATATTGAAGAATATTACCATCAACATCACTGAAGTATTCATTCAAGTTTATAGAGGAAGTACCCGAATCTTCCAGAATAAACTGATCCGGTATAGGAGAAACGGTTGGCGGATCATTTACAGGATTAACAATAACATTAACAATGTCAGTAGAAGATTCCTCTCCATATAAATTTGAAACCGTAAAGGTGATCATATCCGATCCATTCCAGTCAGGATAAGCTCCAAAAGTAACAGTTAAGTCATAAATATTAACGGTTACCCAATCAGCATTTTCATAGGATAATTCCAGGAAGAAACCATCCGGATTACTGATATATGGAGTAAAATTGACAATTAATGATTGATCTTCATTGAAAGTGAATGTAGGAGGCAAATTAAGAGTTAAAACATCAGGCTGTGGAATAACAATAACAAGAACTTCATCAGAAACCGTGAATTCTCCATCAAAGACATGGAATGTAATCAATTCAGAACCATTCCAGTTTAAAGTATTAGAGAAAGTAACCATTAACCCATTAATATCAATCAGGACATTGGTATTACCTTCAGAAGTAAGTGTCAGTATGTCACTATCAATATCTTCAATGTAATTAGCGAAATCCAATTCCAGAGAAGTATCTTCATAGAACTCGAATGATTCAGGTAACATAATTACTGGCTGATCATTAACCGGAGCTATATATACCCAGAAATTATCAGAAACCTGGACTCTGTGACCATCACCAGCAGTAACAGTAACTTCAGTATCACCGAAGACATCCGGCAGAGAATCTATGGTTAAAATACCCATGTAAATTGACATCTGGATCATATCAGCATCGTAATCAACTGAGAAGTTCAAAACATCGTCATAATCCAAGAAATGCTGATTCAGATCAATCATGAATGGGTCAAAGTCCTCAAGAACATTATAATCATCAATAGGAACTGCTACAACGGGCGGATCATTAACCGGCTGGACTATAACATTAAACTGATCTGAGGCAGGATCATTTCCGGGCATTTCGTCAGAAGCATAGACAGTAACAGGAGCAATACCATTCCAGTTAAAAACCGGACTGATGGTCATGATATCGCCATTAATTACAATACCTATCTGATTGTCATCATATGTCGCCGTATAAGTGATCGGGTCATATTCCGGATCGGCAAAATATGAACTGAGTTCAATATCAAAAGGAACAAAATCCTCATTCACATTATAGTCATCAATAGGTGAAATCAAATAAGGAGGATCATTTGTAGGTATTACCTCAATAGTAAATGTATCAGATGCTGTTAATCGAGCAGAAATATCATCCTGGGCAGTTACTGTAACATCAACAGAACCATTCCACTGGGGTAGTGCAGAAATTGTCATGATTTCATCTACAATGGACATAACAATGCTGTTATTAACACTTAACGATGCAGAAAAATACAAAATGTCGCTGTCAATATCATCAAAATAATCATACAAATTCAAATTAAAAGACTGAAAATTTTCTTCCAGCATCATATCAGGGATAGGCATGTAAACAAATGGTGCATCATTAACTGGATTAACTGTTATATCAAATGTATCAGAGACATAACTAAATAAGTCTTCTGCCGTAACCGTGATAGAAGAATTTCCATTCCAATTGGCAACTGGCTGAAAATATAGAACATTATCCATGATCCAGGCATCCATCTCTGTATTGGTGAATTCCACAGAATATATCAGGGGGTCATTATCAAAATCAGCAAAATAGTAATTTAGATTTCTTTGCAGAGGAGCTGCGTCTTCCTGCATAGTGACATCTGGTAGTGGAACAAGAAGTACGGGTGGATCATTTACAGGAGTAACAGTAATTAAGAAAGTATCCCTGACAGTATAGCGATAATTAAAATCATCCTGTGCAGAAATAATCACCTGAGCAATACCAGTCCAATTCGGAACAGAATAGATAGTCATCAAATTTTGAGCAATGCCTATATGGACATAATTATTATTGAACTGGGCAGAATAATAAAGTTCTTCATTATCAATATCATCGAAATGCTCATCAAGATTAACTGAGATATCTTCAAAATCTTCTAAAAGTTCGAGATCAGGCAGTTCGGTAACTATATAGGGAGGATCATTAACCGGCAACACTGTAACAGTAACTGTATCAAAGACAGTGTATTCGTAATCACTGGCAGAGAAAATAATAGTTTCAGAACCGTTCCAGTTTGGTTGATTTGAAGAAATTGAAACCAGCCCATATTCATCAATAACTACATTAAGATAGATATTATCCAGAACATTGAAATCCAGGATATCACCATCAATATCTGTGAATACTTCATTAAGATTTAGATGAGAATCCACCTGATCTTCATTAAATGAGAAATCAGCAATTGGACTATCAAGGATCGGTGGATCATTTACTGGAGTAACAATGACGGGAATAGTTTCAGAATCAATTGCCCTGGCAGTATTATCATTAATGGTGAAATGAATAAACTCAGTACCGTTAAAGTTTTCTTCCGGGATAAATGTTACGTTGTATCCAACAATAGTAACCTGGATATAGTCGTTACCACTATAAGTCAAGGTGAGAACCGTATTGTCAATATCAGTAATATAGGGAGTGAAATCAACCTGGAAAGTAGTATCTTCAGGGAAAGTGAAGCCTTCATCCGGGAGATCAATATCAGGCGGATCGTTAACTGGCTGCACCTGAATTTCAACCACAGCATTTGAAGTTACATAATCACCATCAGTAGCATAATATTCAAAGAAATCGTTACCAAAATAATCGGGGTATGGCTGATATTCAAAAGAGCCGTCATTATTTAAGATCAGGTCACCGTGTGAAACATCCTGATCCAGAATTACATCGAATTCATCAATATAATCCTGAGAAATGAAATCATTAACCAGAACTCCTGATTCTGGAAGAATGATCAGAAGAGAATCCTCATATGCTCCATACAGATCATCAATAATATATGGTATTGTAAGCAGAAAGGTGTCATCATAAGAACCTATGATAATATTATCCTGAAAAACAGCATTTTCTCGACAATCCAGAATCTGATCACTGGCAGCATCATAAATTTTGAAAGTTATTATCTCATTGTCTTCTGGTTCGGCATTACTGACTATAGTCATATACCAGAGTTCATATTGATTATATTCATTCCAAAAAGCAATGGCACGACAATCCATCTCACCGCCTGGGCCAAAGGCAGCTACGATATTAACAGGATTTGAGTTTGTGAAAAATTCTCCCAGGAAATCAACCTGTGAATAAACCTGCATGCTGTATTGAGTACCCGGAATAACCTCCCATTCCGGCATTTCAGCCCACAAGCCCACAAACAAGACAAGGAAAACAACTAAAAACAAGTTTTTTTGCATCTTCATTTTAATAAACCCCCTCGAATGAGTTAATTTCATCAGGCTGATAGTCCTGCCGAACTATCAGCCAATAATATAATTATTTTATGATGATCAATTTACGGTGTAATGAAGAATCAGCAGATTTAAGATAATAGAAGTATAAACCAGCAGCAACTGGTCTGCCGTTATTATCTTTTCCATCCCAGTCAATAGAATGGAAACCAGCTTCTTGAACTTCATCAACCAGGTCATACACCTTTTGTCCCTTGATATTGTATATAGACAATACCGTTGCTCCTGATACGGGTAAACCGTACTTGATAGTAGTATAATAATGATCTCTCTCCCCATTTTTCAAATTAAACGGATTTGGGTAGTTTTGAGATAGAGAATAGGTGGAAGGTATATCCAAATCTTCATCTTCTTCAGTGATCAAGAATTCAACATTTAGCAAGCCATACGGATTACCCAGTTTTGAATCGGAAGCAAATTCCAGTTCAAAATCACTAAAATGCTCATTTCCCTCAATATCGTGATAGACGAAGATAAGTGGTTCATTTTCCACATTACCAACGATAGTGAAATACCAGAATCCAGAATTTAGCTGTGGAACAAACTGCCAGTAACCGATACTGCGACAATTGCCGTTAGCATCAAATACGGTGCAGGCAACATCATTAAGTGGTAGAATATTTCCAGATGGAGTGCTTAGCTGAGCCATGACGATCATATTATTTTCTGTTCCGGGCATAATTTCCCAGCGCAATCCTGAAGAATTTTGAATTTTGAATTTTGAATTTTGAATGCTTTCATCTTGATCCATGCGATTAATTAACTGTGGATATACAAGTTCATCAGGTTGAGTTAATTTTACTTTATATCCAACACCAGGTTGCATGATATCAAGATCACCGATCCATATATTCCATTCGGGATAGTAATCAGCAGAATGCTGCTGGTTTTTGATGGTTTCCACATTGTCTAAAATACTGGAAAGAGCACTACTCAAACTGTCAGGTGTATGAGGATAATAGGCAATCCAGTTCCAGTCTTCTGTCATTGCTATTGGAGTGGAAACAGGAATAACTGAACCATATACAGTGAAATCCTGGAAAGGCATATTCATCTGGACCAGATAGCCTTGACCATC
>Ga0257143_1000185_pt1 | contig 8018 bp, 5 predicted proteins | sample saktaT_12_FD_194406 | JGI IMG/M metagenome (GOLD analysis project Ga0257143, IMG submission 194406) | Metatranscriptome of saline water microbial communities from Sakinaw Lake, British Columbia, Canada - sak_2011_1_27_50m (Metagenome... | ecosystem: Environmental > Aquatic > Non-marine Saline and...
CGGTGATTATGGGGAGGGAGGCTCTGGGGTTACTGTAGTCGAGCTAGCACAAAGGTATCTGCCTGCTCATTGAAAAGAGAGAGGTTTTTAGCTATAATAGCTATACTACAAATCCAAGTCAATAGTATTTTATTCAGGTCAATTACCAACGGGAGATTATAGACTCTACTCGGAGAGGGGATGGGGTGGATAAGCCGCCTCCTTATGGTGAGTGTCGCCTAGCGGCCTAAGGCGCCAGGTTGTGGCCCTGGAGAACGAGGGTTCAAATCCCTCCGCTCACCCCATATTAGCCGGCCTGCACAAGAATCGGAGGTCTTGTGAGTATTGTTTGTGCGCCTATAGCTCAGCGGACAAGAGCACCGGTCTTCGGAACCGGGGGTCGTGGGTTCGAATCCCTCTAGGCGCGCTATCTGCATCACGGGGGTATTCCCCCCTTCGTGACAGCCACTAGCGCTTCACAGAGGAGAGCCTGGGATAGCACCAGCGCTATGCGAACTTACTCCAAGTAATCTTTGAGTTTCCGGCTTCGGCTAGGGTGGCGCAACTTGCGCAATGCCTTAGCTTCAATCTGGCGGATTCGCTCTCGGGTTACATTAAACTCCTTGCCTACCTCCTCCAGAGTTCGGGCTCGCCCATCCTCCAGACCGAATCTAAGTACTATAACCCTTCTCTCTCTATCGGTAAGCTCAGAAAGTATTTTGTTTAGTTGTGCCTTGAGCAACTCTCGTGAGGCAGCATCGGCTGGTGGTAAACTAGATCGGTCTTCAATGAAATCACTGAGGTAGCTGTCTTCCTCCTCGCCAATAGGCATCTCTAAGGATATCGGCATTTTAGACAGCTTCATGATTGCTCTTACCCTATCTGAAGAGATTTCCATGCCTTTACCAATTTCCTCGCAGCTTGGCTCACGTCCATACTCTTGGGCCAGGCGACGACTGGTCTTTAGTAGTCTATTGATAATTTCTACCATATGTACTGGAATGCGAATGGTACGGGCCTGATCAGCTATGGCACGGGTAATAGCCTGTCTAATCCACCAGGTAGCATAAGTGCTAAATTTGTAACCTCTCCTATATTCGAATTTCTCCACGGCACGAACCAGGCCAATGTTTCCTTCCTGGATAAGGTCAAGCAATGGCATTCCATGGCCGACATATTTCTTGGCAACGCTGACTACTAAACGCAGGTTTGCTTCAGTAAGGTGTTTTTCTGCTCTCTCTGCTGCTCTTTTAACCTTGCTAAAGCGGGCTTTAAATTGCTGGTTCTTAGCATAAAGCTGGGAAAGAAACCCAGGATCAACGGGCTCAGTTACCAGAGACTCCACCTCGCTCCGGGAGGTCTCATCTCCTATAATCTCCAGCAATTCTGGAGGCAAAAGCCGACTATCCAGAGAAAGGCCTATAAGGCTCTGCGCAACACCTGAGCTGCTTTTGTCATTGCCTTCAGCGATGGATTGAATTAGCTCCTGGTCGATTACACCATCGATAGCTGCTCGTAGTTTAGGGTCAAGGATTCTCTGGGTAAAGCTAGTTGTAGGAGCAAGTTCAAGTTGCTCGGCAAGAATATTAACCATGGGCTGAGCTGCAACCAGATGACGAAGCAAATAGATTATTATGTGAGCTGCCGGGGGATATTCACCATAGCGCCGAAAATAAAGCTTTTCAATCTTTTCTAGATATTTGGCCTCTTCTATTTTACTAGCTAAAGTCTTCTCCTCACTTGCGGTGAGAAGTGAGACTTTGCCAATTTCATGGAGATACATACGAACTGAGTCATCAACTATCTGCTCTTCAGTCTCTACTTCGAGCCCATGTGCAGATTTAGCTCCTGTCCCTGTCTTAATTGTCCACTCCTCTTCAAGCTCAGCAGATTCTTCATCTTCCCAAGGCAAGGCAATTTTAGCAATATCTTTCTCTAGCCCCTCTTCACCAGAAGCGCCCCGACCACTGGCAGGAAGTCCTGGTGACTCAACCTCAGACCTCATATCAAGAATATCCTCAGAGTCTGACTCACCACCACCATTCCTATACAGGAGATGGGATTGAAGCTCGTCACCCTGATATGAACTCACTACTCGCTCCTCCTTGCTGCTGGTTGGTGCCTATGCCCTTGTTTGCTGAAAACCTCCTTAAGCTGCTTGCTCTCTTCTATACCTTGCTCCTCCAGCTTGGCTAATTGTGCTGCCAGTCCCCCTGTCTCTGCTTCCATAGCCAAAAGCTCTTCTTTCTTGGCTTCCAAGCTCCTCAGCCGTTTCTCTTGCAGGCGAACGATGCAGTCATTCAGGGCTTGTTGCTGTTCTACTTTGCTCTCTTTGAGAGACGGGGGGAAAGTCTTAGCCAGCAGGTTATCCAAATATTCATGAAGAGTGCTATCGAGGCTATTTTTAAGTGAGACATACTCATCGTTTTGTTGCCATTTTAGAAATAGTTCTCGATTTCCACTGTGCTCGAAATAATCTGGCTGTAGTCTCATATCTTCTAGCCTAAGTTCTGGAAATTGAAGCAATAAGGCTAAGCAATATTCTTCAACAGGGCTTGATGAAAAAAGGGCAGGGATCACGGGGGTGAAACTGCGAAAGTCTTTGTTCCTCCTCCGTTTTTTCTCAATGGCTCTAAATCTTGCAAATGCATCTCTCACTGCGCCCTCATCAATTTTCAATAACTGAGCAAGCTTCTGAATATAGTGATCTTGCCGTATTGGATCCTTCATTTCGGAAAGTAGCGGTAAGAGCTTCTCTACGACCGAAGACTTATCCTTAGCATTTCCCAAATTAACTTCAGCAATTGCAGTATCGAGAATAAAGTCAATCATGGGTTTTGCATCTGCTATCAGCTTTTGCCATTGGGAAGCATCCTCCCTGATTACCTCGTCCAGATCCTTGCCTGGAGGCAAGATGATGATTTTTACTTCAACACCCTGAGCATCTTCATATTTTACCCACCCGTACCCGTCAACCGATGGTGGTACCGGCAGTACTTTATCGACCATTTCCCCGCTCCTTGAAATGGCCTGTTTTCCTGCGGCATCAGCATCAAGAGCTTGTATCAAGTTCTTCGTCAGCTTTTTGAGGATGGATATTTGTTTCTCGGTCAAAGCTGTCCCCATAGCGGCAACTGTGTTTTCTATCCCGTGCTGGTGAGCTGTGAGGACATCCATATAGCCTTCTGTGATTATTGCGAGATTGTCTCGGCGGATGGCTGCTTTAGCCCGGTCAATCCCATAAAGGCTGCTGCTCTTGTCGAAAATCAATGTCTGAGGAGAGTTGATATATTTAGGTAAAGACTCATCCAGCGTCCTAGCGCCGAAGCCTACAACGCGACCTTGAATATCTCGAATAGGAAACATTAACCGATTGCGAAATCGATCGTAACTGCCTCCACCCTCCCGTTCTAATATTAGGCCAGCAGCTAGTAACTCTGTCTCCTCATGACCTTTACTTACCAGGTACTGCCGGATGACCTCCCATCCCTCGGGGCTGAAACCTAGCTGGAAGTTCTTAATGGTTTGAAGTGATATGCCTCGCTGGGCTATGTAATTTCTTGCTGTCTCGCCAGCCGAAGCATTCAGGAGCAAGTGATGGTAATATTCAGCGGCTGCTTCGTTGATTTGAAATAAGTTCTCTGTTTTCTTATCTTCAGCTCCCTTCTGCATACTAGACGGGGCAGCCAAAGTGACATTGGCCTTTTCAGCTAAAAGGCGAAGCGCTTGGCTAAAATCAAGCCCTTCCTTCTTTATGAGGAAGGAGAAAATGTCACCGCCGGTACCACAAGCTCCAAAACAATGCCAACTTTGCCGCTCCGGGAACACGAAAAACGACGGTGTCTTTTCGGCATGAAAGGGACACAAGGCCTTGAAATTTCGCCCTGACTTTTGGAGGCTCACATATTCAGAGACAACTTCCACAATGTCGAGCTTCTGTTTTATCTCGTCGATTACACTCATTTTAGAATCTCGATCGCTTACCCCAGGGGGACAGTACTAGGAAGCTATTGTCTTTCGGCGTGAAATTTCCTCGGCTATTCGCAGCGCATACTGGTCAGTCATCCCGGCGACATAGTCGGTAACTTTACGCTCTATATTGTCTTCACGCAAAGTATACTCATTAGGTAATTCCTCTTCGTGTGTTAGAAAATACGAGTAGAGGAGACGCAGCGTTTCTCTTGCCCTTTCCGTCTCTTCGTTCGCTAAACTGGGATTATATACTCTGTCAAAAAGGAACTCGCGGAGGCTATTGGCTGCCTTTAGAATGTGAGGGCTCATGCCTATGGTTGGTTTTTCTACCTTGGTGTCGTCGATAGTTGCCAAGGAGTGGCTGATGATATCGCAGACCAGGGTGTTAGTTCGCTGGGATGAGGAATGACCAAGAATCCTCGCTACAGAGTCAGGTAAATCATTCTCAGCAATAATCCCAGCTCTTATAGCATCGCTAGCATCATGGTTGATATAAGCAACGATGTCAGCCATCTTGACCACTAGACCTTCAATAGTACCAACTTTGCCCCAACCTTCTCCAAGGATATCAATCTGGCTTTTAGAATGGTTTAAGATACCATCTCGTACTTCCCAAGTAAGGTTCAACCCCTGCCCATCTTTTTCGAGTAGATCGACTACCCTTAAACTTTGCTCATTATGCCTAAAACCATCGGGGCAGAACTCATTTAAGACATCCTCACCCACATGGCCGAAGGGAGTATGCCCCAAATCGTGGCCCAAAGCAATGGCTTCGGTTAGGTCTTCATTAAAATTTAGCGCCCTGGATATAGTCCGAGCAACCTGAGAAACTTCCAAAGTATGCGTAAGCCGTGTTACATAATGGTCACTTATTGGGGCAATAAAAACCTGAGTCTTGTGTTTTAGGCGACGAAAGGCGTTAGAGTGAATAATTCGGTCACGGTCGCGCTGGAAATCTGTTCGTATTGGGCAAGGTGCCTCCCACTTAAGTCTGCCTTGGCTAAGCCTGCTTTTTGATGCATGGGGGGAGAGGTTTTCTTCTGCCTCTTCTGTTCGCTGTCGAATTGCTGGGTGAATCATTAAATTATACCCCCCTCCTCTATTGCAATCCTCTGATTAACCAACCTTTGCTTCTGCGGCAGCAATTATGCGCCTTGCTTCATCAATCATGTCTGGGCTTACCGAAACCGAGGTAATCCCCCAACTCACCAGTTTCTCAGTAAGTTCCGGATAGACTGAAGGCGCCTGTCCACAAATAGAAGAGGTGATGCCTTTGTTCACCGAAGTTGTAATAAGCCTTTCTATGGCTAGAAGCACCGCCTCGTTTCTTTCATCGAATTGTGCTGCTAGCTTGGGATTGTCTCTATCTATTCCTAAGATAAGCTGAGTCAAATCATTAGAGCCTATAGAGATGCCGTCGATACCAACATCTATAAACTTGTCTATAAGGAAGACATTTGATGGCACCTCAGCCATCATCCACAGTTTAAAATTAGGGAATTGATATAATCCTTCAGCTACAAAAAGCTTTTTTATCTTATCCATTTCATCCACAAAGCGAACAAAGGGAATCATAACATATAAGTTGTCATACTGCTGGCATACTTTCTTAATAGCTTCTATTTCCAATCTGAGAACTTCAAATTCATGAGTATATCGAGAGCAACCCCGGTAACCGAGCATCGGGTTTTCTTCGACTTGCTTGTATTTGTCCCCACCGCGCAAGTTTTTGTACTCATTGGTCTGAAATCGGTAGTCCGGTAAACCACCGGGCGAGGATAAAATGCTTTGGTAAAAGTGTCGATGCCTTGAGTTAGCATTTCTATAAATTGCTCGCTCCTTCCCTCGTCTAGCATGAACCGCGGATGCTCGCCCATCTGGGCAATCATAAACTCAGCTCTAAGCAAACCAACTCCATCCACATTCCTTGCTGCCACCGTCTTGGCCAAGTCTGGCTCAGCCAGGTTTACATAGACTCTAGTCCGTGTTTTAATCCGTTCACCGCTAATAACAGCAGGAGCGGCTTTTGCTTCCTCTGCTACCCTGCCTGCATAGATTTGCCCCCGCGAGCCATCCACAGTGATTTCCTGCCCATCACTAAGAATCTTAGTTGCCGTTTCTGTACCAACTACACACGGGATACCCAGCTCGCGGCTAACAATGGCTGCGTGAGCAGTTCTGCCACCACGCTCAGTGATTATAGCCACAGCTCGCTTCATTGCTGGCACAAAGTCTGGAGTTGTCATTTCAGCCACCAGAACGTCCCCTTTCTTAATCCTGTCTATTTGAGAGGCTCCAGATATAATCTTAGCTGTGCCAACAGCTATCCCCGGACTGGCTGCAATACCAGTTAGAATAGCTTCAGCTTCGATTTCAGGAAGTGGCTTAACCTCCCCCTTTGCTTTTAAAGTAGTTACAGGCCGAGTTTGAACGATGAATAGCTCTCTATCCTGTTTTGCCCATTCGATGTCCTGAGGAAACTGGTACAAATCCTCGATCGTTTTGCCCAATTTAGCTAAAGCAACGATATCCTCATCAGTCAATTTTTGCATAGCTTGCTTTGACCTTGGAACAGGGATTTTAATATTCACTTTAAGTTCATCTGCCAGTGTTTTTGGATTTCTTACTAGCTGCCAATCTTGCCTCTCTATTTTTTTATCAATAATTCTAAACCCTTCTTTGTCCAGCAGATACTGGTCAGGAGTAACTTCACCAGAAACAATAGCTTCACCCAGGCCGTAAACTGCTTCAATAAGAATCTTCGTCTTATCGCTGGTCAAAGGTTCCACGGTGAACATAACCCCGGAAGTCTCTGATTGCACCATCTTTTGCACTGGCACTGCAATGCCCACCTTGGAATGGTCGAAACCCTGCTGAACCCTGTAAAATATGGCTCTTGATTCAAACAGAGATGCCCAGCAATCTCGTATTGCTGCTACTATCTCATCTTCACCTTCTATATTAAGAAAAGTGCTTTGCTGCCCGGCAAAAGATGCCCCGGGTAAATCTTCAGCCGTAGCTGAGGAACGTATCGCCACCAGCCCTCTACCCAATTTACGATAGGCTCCCTTAATCTCATTAATCATATCGCCAGGCATTGGAGAGCTAGAAATCTTGTTCTTAATCAGATTAGATACCTCCTGAAGCTTTCTGCTGTCATTGACATCCAAACCCTCGAGGCATTGGCGAACTTCGCTTACGAGCTTCGTGGTTTCTAGAAATTTGAAATAGGCATCTGCGGTAACGATAAAACCATTCGGCACGGGGATTCCGGCATGAACCATCTCCCCCAAGTTTGCTCCTTTACCACCTACTAGAGGAATATCATTTTTGGTTACCTCATTAAACCAGGTGATAACCTTTAGCTTTTGTTTCATTACCTCTCCTTGTTATTCAGTCTGTTATCTTTTGGATAATTATACCATCTCGCAAGAGGATATTGAAACGATTCAGTGAAGCTGGTAGCTCTCAGAGAAGCTATATAATATTGAGTGTGAGTAGTTCCCTTGAGCAAATCATGGCTGGCTCAGTCAGAGTCAACTCTCTCTTAGATGTTAAACAGGAAAGTTATTATGTCTCCATCTTGGACAATGTATTTTTTGCCTTCGAGTCTGAGGAGGCCTTGTTTCCGTGCTTCAGCTAAGCTGCCACACCTGTCTAAATCGTGATAACTTATTACCTCAGCTCGGATAAAGCCCTTCTCTATATCAGAGTGGATTTTTCCTGCTGCTTTTAAGGCAGTGGTTCCTTCGGGAATGGTCCAGACCTTTAATTCTGCCGAGACCGTGGTAAAGAAAGAGATTAGCCCCAGGAGCTGGTAGGAAAGTCTGATAATGCGGCCAAGTGCTGGCTCAGTCAATCCCATGGCACCACGAAATTCTTCAGCCTCAGCATCGCTGAGTTGGGCTAATTCCATTTCTAGCTTACCACATAAAGCCGCCACCTCGAATTGAGGATAAGAATAGGCCATGCGTAGCTCAGCCTCGATGGAGAAAGCCTGCGCTAGCTGCCTTTCTCCAATATTAGCGATTACTAGCATGGGTTTAGCAGTAAGAAATTGATAATTA
>Ga0257143_1000188_pt1 | contig 7923 bp, 5 predicted proteins | sample saktaT_12_FD_194406 | JGI IMG/M metagenome (GOLD analysis project Ga0257143, IMG submission 194406) | Metatranscriptome of saline water microbial communities from Sakinaw Lake, British Columbia, Canada - sak_2011_1_27_50m (Metagenome... | ecosystem: Environmental > Aquatic > Non-marine Saline and...
AGAGGTTTAGGGCAGGGGTGATGACGCTGCCCTGCGGCTAGACAGCGAGTGTTATAATCTTCTATGTTGCCATCCGAAAGGAAAAGAAGGAGAAAAGAGAGAAGCATGGACGGTGCATTGTGACCGGGTACGGCTTCTCTCTGGCGATATAGGGGATCCGAACAGGGAAGAAGAGCAGAAAGGGGGCAAAATGAGCAGTAGGTGGAAGAAAAGGGTTGTGTCCTGTCTCTTGGTCTTGACTTTGGCTGCTACGCTGGGCTTGGGCTGTGGTGGGGATGAGGCGGAAGGCAAGGTGACTATCACGATAGGGCATATCACGGACATCACAGGCCCGGCTGCGCCGGCGCTGGGTCCGATGAACTGGTGTATCGATGACATAGTCAGGTACATAAACGAAGAGGACCCGATTCCAGGGGTGACGCTGAAGGTATACCACTTCGACGCCAGGTATCCCTCGAGGGACGTCCCCGGGTGGGATGCTTGCCTGAACAGGGGGGCGCAGGTGGTCGTGACTCCTTTGCCGACAACGGCGCAGACGTTGAAGCCGTTTGCCAAGAGAGACAGTGTTCCGCTGATCACGTTGACTGCCAGCCAGGTACTGATAGATCCACCGGAATGGGTGTTTTGCATGAATGCGCCCGTTGAGTATCAGATCAAGGCCCTCTTGAAATGGATATGGGAAGAGGGGACTTGGGATCAGTCGCAAGGGCCTGCCAAGATCGGCGCTGTCGGTTGGGACGAACCGTACGTTATTGACATGACGAGGGGAATTGAAGACTACTGCACGGCCAACCCCACTCAGTTTACGTTTGTGGCCGGCCCTCGAGCTCCTATGGGCGTGACGGATTGGTCTGGCGAAGTCCAGACACTGAAGAACTGCGACTTTGTGGCACTGCCACAGACCGGCCTGGGAACGTCCACCTTTGCCAAGCAGTACCGCGAGCAGGGAGGTGCGGCTACCTTCGTAGGGCCGGACGGTTTCGGCGCTTACCGTGGCCTGGTGGTTGATAGTGTTGACTGGGATGATCTGGATGGGACCTTGAGCGGCAACGCGGCAACGCGTTGGTGGGGCGATGAGACCGGCACCATAGTCGAGCTGGCCGAAAGACTGCTCATTGAGAATCATCCTGATGATGCCGCCGAGGTGATTCACTCCGGCATAGGGTACATCGGCGGGTTCCACCAGTACTACGGCTTCTTGTCGGTCCTACGGAAAGCGCTGGAGAACGTGGCGCCCGAGGACTTCACCGGGCAGGACTTCTATGACACGGCGATAGCATTCAGCGAGGACTCGTGGGAAGGCTATGAGACGTGGGAGTTCAGTGCCACCAAGCGCTATTCGTGGAACTACATCTGTGTGTTGGAGTGGCAGAAAGAGACACAAGACCTGGTAAGAATAGTCGACGAGTGGTTGCCGAACATAGTGAGCTAAAGACCTAGGGTCTGTTCTGAGGAACGCTTTTAGTGACAGAGGGGATGTCTTTGTCTCGCGAGAATCTAAGCCAGGGGGTGTAGCAGATGTCAAAGGGAGCATTTGACGGCGTCAAGATAATAGAGTTTGGTCATTTCCTGCTGGTGCCCACAGCTACTGCTATCCTTGCTGATTGGGGAGCGGATGTTATCAAGGTGGAGAATTTCAAGGCTGGCGGGGACCCTGTGCGGTTCCCTCAGGCCATAGAAGGTCAGGCACCACCCGCTGACATCAAGCCCAGCATGTGGTTTCACTACTTCAATCGGAATAAGAGAGGCATGGGCCTCAACGTGATGACAGAACGGGGCAGGGAAATCCTGTACAAGCTTGTGGAGACAGCCGACGTCTTTGCCACCAACTTTGACCCTCGTGCTATTGAGAAGGCCAAGGCTGACTATGAGACACTCCGCAAGGTCAACCCAAGGCTCATCTACTGCCAGTGCAGCGGCTATGGGACTGCCGGTCCCGACAGGCACAAGCCCGGCTTTGACTATGCGGCCTGGTGGGCGAGAAGCGGAATGATGGACAGGATTTCGGGGCCGGGTGAAGGACTGCGTCCGCAGCGACCTGGCTTGGGCGACAACCTGGCCTCACCCGGCATCGCCGGTGCTATTGCCGCCGCCCTATACTGCCGGGAGAAGACGGGCGTGGCACAGAAGGTCGAGATGAACCTGTATCACATGGCGGTCTGGGGCCTTATGTTTGATGTGGGCACGGCCCTACACCAGGGAGTGAACCTCCGGCAGACAGACAGGAAGGCCGTTACCAATGCCATGTGGAACTGCTATGAGGCTAAGGACGGCAAGTGGATCATGCTTGTCATGCCCCAGACGGATCGTTACTGGCCTGCTTTCTGCAAGGCCGTGGAAAAGCCGGAGTGGGAAAACGACCCCAAACTTGACTCTCACATGAAGAGGATGGAGCAGAACTTGACTCTGATTGCAGAGATGGATGAGATCATAGCCACGAAGACTGCTGCTGAGTGGGAGGCAATAGCTCAGGAGTTCGATCTTGTGCTTGGACGCATTCAGACGCCGTTGGAGGTGGCCAACGACCCGCAAGCTTGGGAGAACGACTTCTTTGCGGAGCTGGAATATGCTCCGGGCCTGAGTTTCAAGACGGTGAACAGCCCCTTCAAGTTCAGCGAAACCCCGGCCAGTGTGAGAACTCTTGCTCCCGAGCTGGGGCAGCACACGGAGGAGATCCTTCTGTCACTTGGCTACACCTGGGACGATATGGCTGGGCTGAAGAACGAAGGCGTGATTCTCTAGAAGGAGGCGACATGGGTATATGCTATCAGGGCAAGACGTTGCTGGAAGTTGTGGAGGAGAGGGAGCGGCTGTTCAAGGACACCGGCTACGCCTATGGCCTGGATGAACTCGATCTTGTGGAAGGCGATCCAGCCAAGTTCATGAGATTCCAGATGAGGCTGGTGGCTGCCTGCATCAATGCCAGGGAGATGGCCAAGCTGATCTCAGCCAACCCGATGTCATTGATCCAGGGTGAGTTGTTGTTCATGTTGGCGACTCCGGAGGGAGACATCGTTTCGGCTTCATACGGGCTGGCTGGGCATATCCAGTCTTTCCCCTTCATGATTCGTTCTATAGCCGGTCTGGGTTTCGAGGATGACCCTAAGATTGAGGTGGGCGACATCTTTGGCACCAATGACCCTCTCTATGGCGCTCCCCATAATGCCGATTGCTATACCTGGGTGCCTGTGTACTACAAGGATGAACTGATTGGCTGGACAGCGGGCCTGAACCACATCGTCGATGTTGGGGGCCTCCAGCCCGGGGGTCTCGGCACCATTTCACCCAGTGTCTTCACCGACGGATTTACCTATCCGCCGACCAAGACCGGGGCCAACTTCAAGCAGCACAGGTGGTGGGACTTGCACTGGAAGAGGCGAACGCGCACGGAGACTTTCAACGTTCTGGATGACAAGATGAGAGCTGCCGGATCGGTGGCCCTGCACGACCGAATCCTGAAGATTGTGGAAGAGTTTGGGATTGACTACTACAGAAAAGGTGTGAAGCAGATTATCGAGAGGGAGCGAAGGCTGCTGATACAAAGGATCAAGACTCAGGCGGTGCCGGGGATGTATGAGTTCCTTCACTTGAACATGGTGAAGTACAAGGGAGTGGTTGGCAAGCTGTTTCCTGGCTCGAACAGAGACTGGTTGCTGCATGAGCCCTGCACACTTCAGGTTCGTCCTGACGGCAGCCTGTACATGGACGTGGAGGGGTTGACCAGCGAAGACGATTTCCACTGCAACGGTTACGAGTCCGCAGTGAGGATGCTGACTTCGCTGGGCTGCTGGCCGATGTTCGCCTACACGTCTACCCTGAATTCCTCGCTGATGTATATGACTGAGTGGAACCTGCCCCCCGGCTGCATGTTCAACCCGCAGAATCCCTATGCAGCCACGGTCATGTCCCTCGCGGAGATCGGGAAATACATCTTCATGTTCCACAACACGCTGAGCCTGGCATTCTATTCCAGAGGCTACCTGGAGGAGTGTTTCCCCGAAGATGGCTGCGGAGTTGGCTACGGGCTGGCAGGTGTTATGGCTGACGGTTTTCGCTGGGCTGGGGGCGATATGTCCCTTATTACCTGCTGGAGTGAGGGCGGTATGCCATTCAGGGACGGCCTTGCGGCATCGGTCTGCTCACCTAACCCGGCGCCGGACATGGGTGAAACCGAGTTGGCCGAATTCCTGCAACCGACAAACTTGAACATAGGCAAGAAGCTTGTCTCCAACTACTGTGGGCACGGCAAATACAGAGGTGGTCTGGGTATAGGGATGCTTCAGATGATAACGGATCCGGGGCAGTCTCTCATAGTAGCAGTCTTTGGCTCTACCAACGGGATGGGCAGGATTGCCATGGGTATGTGTGGTGGCTACCCTGGGCCCAATGACGTGGTTGTCTTTGCCCATGACACGAACATGCGAGAGCTACTGGCGCAGGGCAAGCCGTACCCGAGGGATTTTGTCGAGATGCGGGAGTGGATCAAAGAGGGCAAGTTGAAGGTTGGCAGCGTGGAATCCTTCAAGGGTGCTACTCCCAACATAGTCTGCAAGGACGGCGATCTGTTTGCCAGCGCCTCCGGTAGCAGGTGTGGCTGGGGGGATGTCCTGGAAAGGGACCTCAGCCTGGTTGAGGATGATGTGAAGTACAACTGGGTCACGGCGGACGTTGCCAGGAGTCTCTACGGGGTGGTGATTGGTGAAGACGGCAAGGCAAAGGTGGCGGAGACTGAGCAGTTGCGCGAGCAGATACGGAACACAAGGAGAGAGAAGTCGCTGGACGCCAGGGAGTGGTGGAAACTTGAAAGGGAACAGGTGCTGAGCAAGAACTGGAGCGAGGACGTTTACAGCATGTATGCCGACTGTATGAAATACGAGAAGTTCCGCCGAAGATTTGTGGGGATGTGGCAGTTGTCCGAGGAGTATGGGCTGTAGGCTACAAATGACAGAAAGGGGAAACATGGAAAAGCGGGATGATCGTTTCACCAAAGAGAACCTGAAGCTCCTGGTCGATGGCAAGCTCGACTGGGAGGAGGCAAAGAAGGCAATGCGCCTGACGCCCAAGGATTCGGACCGTTTCTGGAAGTACCTGGAGGTGCTGCAGGAAAGGGTGCCATGGAAAGATAAGATACTGCTTCGCATCTCCGACCATCTGTACATTGTCGCCAAGGAGGGGGGTGGCAGGGTGGTGAAGTGTGATTGCGGGCAGGAGTTCGGGGACTATCGGGTGAATTGGAAGCTGAGTTGCCGGATTCGTGTCAGGGCGACGCATGAAGAGATGGCGGAGGTGATACCTGTTGACGAGGCGGTCAATGATGCGGACAAGGTGGGAATACGGGAATTCTACTGCCCGGGATGCTTCGCCCAATTGGCCGTGGAGGTCGTCCCTGTCGGGTATCCGCCGATACTTGAGATGCTGCCCGATCTGGATACCTTCTACCGGGAGTGGCTGGGCAGGCCGCTGGAGGATGAGGACGCAGCTTGGTATGAGGACAGGACGTCGGACAAGCCGGCGCAGTGGGTAAAGGAGGGGTAGAATGGCAGAAGAGAGATATCTGATTGCCCAGGATGCGGGTGGGTCTATGACCGACTGTTTCCTTGTTGACAAGGACGGGATCTTCTCTACCGGCAAGTTCCTTACCCATCCCGAAGATGAGAAGATCAGCTACCTTGGTGCACTGCAAGATGCCGCCCGCCGCTGGAACATGACCACGGCGCAGATCCATGACGGGGCGATGTCTTCCACTTACACCGGCACGTCCATGGTCAATATTCTCGTTACGCGGGGCGGAAGCAAGGTAGGTTTGGTGGTGACCAGAGGGTTCGCGGACATGCCCATCATTGAAAGAGGTCTCACCTGGATAGGGCAGTCCTACGAGGATATACTCCACCAGCAGTTGCACGAGCATACCCCCTGGTTGGTTCAGCCTGAGAACATAAGAGAAGTCACCGAGAGAATCTCAGTCGGCAGCTACTACATGGAGCACCACTACTTCCCTGGTACCATTGTTATTCCTCTGGCAGAGGATGAAGCATTGCAGGCTGTCAATGAGCTTCTGGACAACGGCGTTGAGGTGATAGGCGTTCTGACCCTGGCCTCCTACGCCAACTCCATGCATGAGAAGAGGATAGCGGAGATTGCCAGGGAACTGGTCGCCAAGCGCGGCCTTGATGTCCCTGTCGTAGCCTCTCACGAGATGTGCTCCGTGCCCAGCGAGAACGAAAGGCTTAAGACCCTGCTTGTGCAGTGCTACATAGCCGAGATCGCCAGAAGGAAACTGTTCGACGTTGAAAAGGCAGCCCGAGAGGAAGGCTACAAGCATGAGTTGCTGACACTGCTGGGCTATGGAGCGGCGGCGACTATTCGCTACCCGAAGCTAGCGGAAGCGGCCATCTCAGGGCCCGTAGGGGGGCTGCTTGGAGGCAAGTTCATTGCCGACTTCCTGGGTGTGCCCAATATGGTCTGCTGGGACCTGGGGTGCACCACCTGTGACGTAGGTCTTATTGCGGCAGGGCTGTTGCCGGTCAACAAAGAACCGGAGTTCTCCGGCCACCGGTTGAAAATGCCCATGATAGCCATTGACTGTCTCGGGGCCGGTTGCAGTCATGTGGTCCACGCTGATCCGGGCACTAAGCGGATCACGATTGGGCCTGAGAGCGTGCGAGCGGACCTGGGCACAATGTACGCCTCTGATGAGGTCACCATTGGCGACATAGACCTCACCATGAGGTACCTAGACCCGGACTATTATCTGGGTGGCACCATAAAGGTCAACAGAGACAGGGCGGAGCAGGAGTTGACTAAGAGAGTGGCAGAGCCACTGGGCCAGGATGTCTATGACGTCTCGATCAAGATACTGGAATTGCTGCATGCCAAGGTGGCTGATCACATAAACGGCGTGCTTCTGTCAAGAGGACTGAACCCGGCCGAGTTCACTTTGCTCGTGTACGGGGCTGCGGGGCCGCTGCACCTGTGGGGGTTGGCGCGTGCTATCGAATTCAGCGAGGTCATCGTGGTTCCGTGGGCGGCAGTGTTTTCTTCTTTCGGAGTGGCTGCTGCTGACTACTTCCATCGCTATGACAAGGCGGTCACCTTCTTCCTGACTCCTCAGATGAGCGACGATATCAAACTCTACCAGGGGGGGGCGCTGAGCCAGGCGTGGCAGGAGATGGAAGAGCGCGGGTACGAGGAGCTTGAGGCTGAGGGTATTCCGCGAGAAACAGTGAGCTTCAGGCACGGAATATCGTGCCGGTACATAGGCCAGATGTCCAACTGGGAGACCCCCGTTGAGGTATCCCGAATCACCAGCCTTGAGGACCTGGACAAGGTCATCGGCGCTTTCGAGAAGAACTACACCACAATCTATCCCGCCGGAGCCCGCTACCCCGAGGCAGGCTATCAAATCACTGAGGTCTACGTCCAGGCGATGGCCAAGAAACCGAAGCCCGTCATCCCTTCGTATCCCTTACAAGGCAAAGAACCCTCCAAGGAGGCCTACAAGGGTCAGAGAGAGGCCTACTTCGATGGCAAGTGGATCAACTTTGACCTGTGGGAGCAGGACTTGCTGGATGCGGGGAATAGAGTGGATGGCCCGGCTATCATCGAGCACACTATGACGACTCTGCTGATCCCGCCTCAGAACTACGTTGAGTTGGATGAGCATAAGTTCATGAGGTACAAGAAGAAGTAGGATAGGTCGTGGCAGGCCGAAAGGTGGCGGGAGGCGTTTGCCGGGGATTCGCGGGGAACAGAGAGGGCTCGGACACACCCAACGGGTGAGACATCAGAACCGTTGAGGCTCCGGGGCTCGCTTTTCCTCTGCCACCGTTGTGCCAGAGATGCTGGTGTCTTATGGAGTCAAGCACGGCGGCACAGGCTGGAATGTGTTTCTCGGGATAGCGGTGCGTGGCTCGTGGTGAAGTC
>Ga0257143_1000190_pt1 | contig 7880 bp, 8 predicted proteins | sample saktaT_12_FD_194406 | JGI IMG/M metagenome (GOLD analysis project Ga0257143, IMG submission 194406) | Metatranscriptome of saline water microbial communities from Sakinaw Lake, British Columbia, Canada - sak_2011_1_27_50m (Metagenome... | ecosystem: Environmental > Aquatic > Non-marine Saline and...
CGTTAATAATAGGTAGATTCTCACCCTTTTCGCCAAAGCGTTTATCATCTTCAGCTTGGGTATCGGGCGCCTTCTCGGTGAATAGATTAAGAACCTCACCGCTGCGTACCAACACGGCAGAATTAACGCCGATTTTCCGAACCGTATATCCGCCTATGGTATCTGAAACAGCAAGAACACGACTCGCTCCCCGGTACTTAACGATCGCCGCGGGCGAGTCCTCTCCCATGACTGTGCATGAAAGCCTCAGTTTGCCTTCGGTTTCAGCCGTTTCGGTCATACCCATCACCTTGCGGAATTTCTTGGTTTTTATCACGCGCAGCAGGTCGAGTGGATCGGTTTCCAGTTCAAAGGTTTCTGCAAGGCGCGCCCTTAGGTCGCTTTCGAGCTTGTCAACGGTCTGCCGAAGCTGCGGATCCTGAACGCCACCTTGTTGACGCCGCACTATGTCAGCTTTCCATTTCTTGACCTGCTTGTCAGCTTCTCTGGTTTTTAGAATCACCAGAACAAGAACTACAACCAGCAGAAAGGTCAGTAGGTTAAAAAAGAGCTTGTCTCGCCCCTTCATCGGCTTTATCTCCCGCCTTTAGCGTTGCTTGATCAGCGTTAACGTCGATATTCTGAGAACCATCTCTTTCGCAGCGAGGTCCCCCTTCTCAGCCTGTGCGCCTGATTTGCGCACAGCGTTATCGATCTCAATATTTTCTACAGTTATCAGCCGCTCAGATTTCTCAAGTTGGTTGATAAACTTCCCCAACTCCTTGTATGTCGCTTCGACGGTCAGCGTGTAAGGTGTTCGAACGTAATCCAGGCGTGCTGACTTCTTACCAGGCTCAAGCTTTGCGAGGACTATTTCACTCTCCTTCAGAACGCTGGTAATAAACTCCATAAACGGCATCGACGCGTCTTCAGCAAGTGAGTCGCTCTTGGAAAGCGCCAGGTTTTTCTCTATCAGGTTTGCTACTAAATCAAGCTGCTGATGGATTATCTGAGCGCTGATAAGCTTCTGATCCTGGAGTTGAATCGTGCGATCCAGTTGCTTGATCTTAGAAGGATATTTCTTGTAAATCCAGTTATTATAACTCCAAGCCGCCCCGCCGAACAGGAGCAGTAAAAATAGCATGATCAGATTGCGCTTCATTGATTACTCTCGCTATAAGTTTTTTGGTTCTCAACCGCCAAGTGTTCTATCGATCCCAGATCCACTCCTACGCGATCGAGCCGAAGAACGTCCGGTCGCCGCTCCGCGCTGCAGGTTGCAAATAACTGAAAATGACAGAATTGTCTGCTCCTCAATTTCGGTTTGATGCTGCTCTTTCAGCCGCATTTCGGAAAAGTCATGGAAAAACATCGGGGAGTTCCTCAATTTGTCAATCATCTCTTTGACGCGATCGAATTCCTTCTCGTCTTTCTTTATGACTGAAATAAAGCGAAGCAGGAGTAGCTGGTTCTTGAACTCCATATAGGTTATCGCCATCTCTTCAGGCAACAATTCCCCAACTGCCAGCAGTTTCTTTGTCCAAAGGACACGCTCCTTTTCCAGCTTGGCGAGTGCGAGGATGTCTTCCTTGGAAATATCCTTACCGGTCTTTTCGAGCGAATCAAGCTGACGCTGGATATCGTTGATAGTGATATTCTTAGTGGTAACAATCTCCTCAATGTTCTGGTATTGCTGAACATTGATCAGAGTCAGCACTGCAACGAACAGAACGAGTATCGTCAATGTGATAATCTCGCGGCGTTTGCGCCAGCGGAGTTCACGTTCAGCGATATCCTCGCCCTTGTTCAGATTGATCGTAAACATGGTAATCATAATTACAGATCCCCCCGAATCGCCAAACCGATTGCCCCTGCCATCTGATACGGGTTATCAGTATCGATCGGTTCGCGACTATCTAACTGATTAAACGGATTATACAGCTCAAGAGGCAGATTGAACTTATTGCTAAGGTGTGTATCAAGACCTGGCAGCATCACGCCCCCGCCAGTCAGCACAAAATGTGTGAACACGGACTGTCCGGTTTCTTTGACGTAGTAACGCAAGGAACGGTTGACTTCGTCGCCAAGTTTTTCCATCGTTCCCTTCTCGGCTAAAGCCAGGGAGCCCTCTTCATCCTTTATCTTGAGGGGAAGATTAGGATTCATTCCCTGTTCTTTCTTCACCTTTTCAGCGGTCTGGTAGTCAAGCGAGTACTTCTTCATCAGCTCGTCGGTGAAGTGCATGCCTGCAACATTCAAGTCGCGTGTAAAGAACGTATCTTTGCGGCTCCACACCGAAAGCGTCGTCTTTCGCGCCCCGATATTCAGGAAAATCGCAACGCCCTCGTCTGACATCTGGGAGTGAATAATGTAAGAATTCAGCACCGCAAGAGGTTCAACGTCAATGATGCCGGGTTTAAGCTCGATCTCACGCAGGTAATCCTGATGACCTTCATACAATTTGCGTGTGGTGGCTACAAGCAGAACCCTGACCTTGTCCGATTCATTCGGGTCGTCGCCAAGAATCTGGTAATCGACCACGGTCTCGCTGCCGTCTAATGGGATGTGCTTACGGGCTTCAAGGAGCAGACTGGAAGCCATTTCCTCCTCGGTCTGCATTACGCTCACCAGCTCCTTTGCGGCGACCTGTTGCCCGCCGATGCTGGATGAGAGCCGTTTGACGCGTTTAGGAATGATTTGAAGATCGTTCATGATCCTCATCAACTGGGGCACTACGATCGACTTTTTTGGGCCTTCTGGATCGTAACGGTCGCTGCCGGTATAGATCTCGTTGCACTTCCACTTGACGAGGCGAAAGCGCGGTCCAACTTTCTCGACAACTGCAACCTTGATGCTATGCGTGCCGATATCCAGCCCAACGCGCAGGTTACTTTTTAGACCGATCATATCACTACCGATGTTAGCATTGCTGTTGATCCCCTCTCCGGTAAAAAAAACCGAAAGCTCCGATTAGACTTGCTGCGTAGAAAACCATAGCGGGTATGATGAAAAGCCTTCGAAGAGCTAATAATCCCTCGCTTCACGCAGGCGCGTGCTTTATTGGATTTGATTCTGAAGAATTACATGCGAAGGCAAAGACATACGAGCCTTATTCACCAAACCCGATTCCAGTTCATCGCTAAGATTGATCTGCGGGTCGGCAAGTTCATAAAGTGCTTTCGGGTGGTCGCCGGTTCCCCGAACAGGATCGTCCGGGGAACCGATTTATAACATTTCTCGGGGCTGCGAAGCCCTTACTTGTGGGGTGCCTGTTCTCCCCAAGAAATAATGTCAAACAGACCGTGACCGTTTTCGTCCATTGCTTCGAGGTAGAAGGGTGGCGGACGACGGTCGAAGCGGAAATCGTAGTTGTAAGATTTACCGTAGCCGGTCCCAACGTGATTAGAACGGTGAACGTAACCACGCCGCCACTGGGTAACCGCGCCTTTCAGGTAGATATAGCCGCGTTCGTCGTACGGGTCAGGTCCTTGGTAGGCGTCCCACTCGTCGTTCTGGTGTTCGAAGGTGAACGATTCACCAAGCGCAACCATGCCGGCGTTGATGATAATCGAGTGCCGTTGATGATTGCCTGGAAACTGTCGGTAGCCGTTCTCGCGCCCATTCACGTAATTGTTGCGGATGATAATGTTCTTCTCCGAAACAAGCCCGAGCATGTGCGGCATATTGCCTTCGGTAACGGTCATGTCGCCGAACCAGCCTGTCTGTGCATCAGCCCCTTCGTAACGAATGTTGTCAATAAGCCACATATCGCCAGCCGAGCCGAGGGTCAATGTGCCCTGAAACACACCTTCAACTTCAACCTGACCATCGACGAAAATCGCCTGCCAGTTGGGGACGGGAAGATGCATGATCGAGGAGTCGCGCGGCGGCGTCCCCAGACGATATTGATACACTTCGATTCCATCGCCGCCAAGGAACTCGATCCAGGTCATAAAAGCGCCATTGTGACTGCTGATCGTTGGTCGAGCATTTGCCCGGATCGACGTCGCGGTCGTCGGGAAGTAAACGGGAGGCACGTTAAACTGCGGTGGATATTCAAAGTGAACTTCCCCAACCGCATTATACCTGAATCTGTCCTGCGAAGTCGAAATCGGTCCGTAGAAGGTCGGTGAATACTTCAAACCGATAAAGTCGTTGGAGTGGGTTCGTCCATAAAGCGTATCGGGCGTCCAGAACCAAATGATCTCGTTGAACTGTGTGACTTCGTAATTTGTTAAATACATGTAGTTGGCAAACGACCGAAGTCTTGCCCGCATCGTGGCGGTTCTTTCGACATACTTCTTCTGGCCGTATTTGCGGTTTCCGAGCTGGTGATCGACGAAGGAGGTTTTTCCAGTCGAATACACGTCGTATGTATCCGAGCGCTGGAAAACGCTTCCCGAACCCAGGGACACGACTCGCGAAACCTTTGTCGAATGATACTGCCCCACATCGGGAACTACCTTTGACGGCAGGAGCACGGTGCCTTGAGGCAGATCGGACGGTTCACGGGTGCGCAGGTATTGAAGTCCCTGCTCGATAACTCCCATCTGAGCTAAGAAATAAGCTTGAACCGTCGCCTCCTCATAGGCGGAATCCCATCTCTCGTCGGACGACCACTGCATATACCCCATACCTGTGGCGATGAGGAGCGCCACGATGACAACCGATATGATGAGTACGTTCCCATCGTCCTTGCCTAGGTCATATTTCTTAAACATTTCATCCTCCATTTGTAGCGTATCATGTTTACTTGCATCTGGTATCACGCCTGCATGGGGCGTTACTCCGTGATCCCCTTCTTTACAATCAGGTTTTTATTCCTCATATAAACCCGATTGCGATACTCCCTTTCAAATTTCCAGTTTCGTTCACCCGGATTTACCGCGGCGCGATTGTAGCGAAGTTTGAACCGAATATCATAAGTGGCGTTCACGAAATTTGATGCGCGATTGAAACTGTCGCGTCGTTCAGAGTCGTTGGGAGTTAATTGACCGTATGGTGACAACGTGAATTGAATGATCTGGAACGATTCTCCGCGTCCCGGGCTCCGCGGTGGAAATGTCTTATCGATCGGGTCGTTGTCAATAAGGATCTGTGATCGCTGCAAATCCGCGCGCCACGTGTTGGTGTGGTACAGATCATGCACGTATGGGTCTAAGTATTGAATGTCAATCTTGTGCGTGTTCCGAACACTTGGACGAACCGTGACGTCAACCGCGTTGCGCAACTCGTGCGTCAATCGTTCGATCACATCGTTGCCGTATTGATCCATCACACGGATAGACCAACTGCGGTCAAGATGCTCCCTGAAAGCCATCAGCACGATAGTCAAGCCGAGAACCATTATCGCCATTATGACGACCGATAGGGTCGCTTCGATAAATGTCCAGCCGCTATCGCATTTTAACCTTTTCTTAAGCGCAATCATTTAGATCACCTCATCTTTCAGCATCTTTTTCATGGCGTTTCATATCCTTTCGGCGAGTGCCTAAAGGTGCTATCACAACGCTGCCGGAACCATCGACGCATGAAACAGGATCTCATGCGGCGGGCGATCTTCTCGCTGTTCAGGTTCCCACCAGGTTACATAGACCCTGAGATTGAAATGATCGGTGCCGACGCCGGTGGTCGGAAGATCAACCATATCGATAGGTCCGTATGAGACCTGGCAATAGACGTCGTCGTAGTCAATCGTCGGATCGCGTTCGTCGAGCAGGAGAACCTCTGGACGACCTAAGTTCCCGTTAAGGACCTGCCGGTCGTAAAGGTTGATATCGGTGTGAATCCGACCCTGCCAGTATTCCATGTAGGAACGCGCGACGGAGACTGCCTTGCGATAGCGCATTTCGTAGTCAAGCTGCTCGTAGCCATAAATCAGCGCTTGAAAGGTTCCAACGGCAGCAATGGCGATTATCATCAGCCCGACAATAAGCTGCACAAAGTCGATGCCGCCTTCTTCCCGCTGCCATGTGTTCTTGATACTCTTCATCATTACCTCCTGATAAAACATGTGAGCTGAGCCCAAACAAACAAATCAATGCATGGTTTGCAGAATTAATCTGCAAGAAAATTACTGATTAAGATCCACTTCAAACAGTTTCGGATTCTCGGAAACGAGATGCGCTGTCTCGCGATCGATTAATCCTTTGTGCAGAAGCCGCTGGAGGTCTTGATCGAGCGATTGCATACCCGATTTTCCTCCGGACTGGATCACAGACGGAATCTGGTAGATTTTATCTTCACGGATCAGGTTTCGGACCGCAACGGTAGCGACCATAACCTCAGCCGCAAGGATTCTGCCAACTCCGCCTTTTTTAACGAGTAACTTCTGCGCGATAACTGATTCCAGCGACTCGGCTAACATCGATCTGACCTGCGTCTTCTGAGACGCGGGAAAGATGTCGATGATGCGGTCGATGGTTTTCGCCGCCGACGACGTGTGCAGCGTAGCGAACACAAGATGCCCTGTCTCGGCGGCGGTCAAAGCCAAAGAAATTGTTTCAAGGTCGCGCATCTCACCAACGAGAATAACGTCGGGATCCTCACGCAGCGCCGAGCGAAGCGCGTTAGCGAATGAGTGAGTGTTCGCACCCAACTCCCGCTGGTTGAGAAGGCAGTTTTTACTGGCGTGATAATACTCGATCGGGTCTTCGATAGTGATGATGTGCATCTCTTTATAATCGTTGATATAATCGAGACACGCCGCAAGCGAAGTCGATTTGCCGCACCCGGTGGGGCCGGTAAAGAGAATGAGACCCCGATCACGCAAGGTCAAATCCTTCAATACTTCAGGAAGACCAAGCTCATCAAATCCAAGAATCTGCGAAGGGATCGTCCGGAACGCCACCCCATAACCGTTGATCTGGGAGTAAACGTTCACCCTGAAGCGCGCGACTTCTTCCAGACGGCGCGACAAGTCGATTTCCTTCATCTCCATGAGGCGTTCCCACTGTTCCTCAGTGAGAACTCGCTGAAGTTCCTCGATCATCTCATCGGCGGTGGGGGGAGGAAGATTCAGCTTTTTCATTCGACCGTGAACGCGGATCATTGGAATCGAGCCAGTCGAAACATGTAAGTCCGACGCCTGCTGCTCTACGGCGAACGACAACAGCTCATCAAATGGTTTCACTGTTCTATCACGACCAGATAAACTAAGAAACTCGTGCTAATCGCGGACTATATGTCGTCGTCCGTAGGCAGACCGTAACCGGTGAAACGACCGGTCTGCACATCGAACAGAACGACATGTCCTGCGCCACCCTTCATTTCGGCAGTCGAGATCGCTTCGATCTGGGTGACTGGGTTGGAACCGATCAGCGAGAAACTCCACTGACGCAACGTTCCTTCATCCGGTTCGAGATATTCGAGCTCCATCAGTTCTTCAACCGACGTTGGATCTTCGCCGTAGTCCTGCAAGAACATCTTCGTTGAATTGTAGATTGCGCCGATCGTTGCTTGGGCGTCCGAAGCGCGAGCGCCCTGCACATACTGAATGTAAATAGGCACTGAAATCGCTGCCAGAATGGCAACAATCACCACCACCACCAATACTTCGATCAGCGTAAAACCGCTGTCCTGACGCTTAAATCTTGGAAGCATTTCCTTTCACCTCCTAGTAACTATGCTGGTTGCTGTCCCGCTGTTGTCAAATACAACAAGTGAACAATATAATGATTTCTTTCTCAATTGCAAGGCTTTTCTCACACCTTTTATCTCTTTGGATAAAACTTGGAGAAATCAGTGTTTTCAAATATCCCTCAACCAAAGAGTATAAGGCAAATTTAAATATGCAAATTACATACCATCTGTTACGCTGCTGCATCTAACGAACCAATGATCAAGTGATTAGAAAATTAAGCGCAGCCGCTTAACGCAATTTCACCGCTGTTAACTTCGTC
>Ga0257143_1000206_pt1 | contig 7692 bp, 2 predicted proteins | sample saktaT_12_FD_194406 | JGI IMG/M metagenome (GOLD analysis project Ga0257143, IMG submission 194406) | Metatranscriptome of saline water microbial communities from Sakinaw Lake, British Columbia, Canada - sak_2011_1_27_50m (Metagenome... | ecosystem: Environmental > Aquatic > Non-marine Saline and...
GGAGCAGGAGCCACAGTAACAGAAATTGATACAGTTACCGAATCCAGGTTTATCTGCCCCATAGACGGCATTGAGTTCGATACCCTTGACGAACTGAAGGCTCACTTCGCAACTGCACACCCAGGGGAAGAAGCTATCCCCGGCCTGATCACGTTTACAGTTAATGGTAATAACCATGTAGTCCAGGTAAAACCAAACTGGACCCTCGCATTCGTACTGAGAGAGAAGCTTGGACTCACAGGGGTAAAGGTAAGTTGTGACCGAGCCACCTGTGGGCACTGTACAGTGATACTTGATGGTAAGCCTGTCTATTCCTGTGCCATTCTGGCGATTGAGGCAAATGGCAAGATTGTTGAAACAGTTGAGGGACTCTCTGACGGCGTAACCCTGAGTTCTCTCCAGCAATCCTTTATTGACCACCAGGCTTTTCAATGCGGCTATTGCACTCCAGGCTTTCTAATGGCGGCTAAAGCGCTACTGGGTGAAAAGCCAAATCCGACAATAGATGAGGTCAAGGAAGCACTCTCCGGCCACTTGTGTGTCTGTGGTAACTACAAGAGGGTCGTAGAGGCTATCCTAGGATAAAGGAGGTTAAATAAATGGCAAATGATTTGGCAGTAATAGGTACAAAAGGAAAAGATAAACAGACAAACGCCATAGTCACCGGAAAGATGGACTACTCAGCAGATGTACTAGCGGGCAAGAAACTCTTTACAAGAATCCTCGGCTCCCCTTACGCTCACGCCAAGATTAACAGCATCAATACCAGTGCAGCTGAAGCCCTGGATGGCGTGGAGGCTGTTTGCACTTACAAGGATTGTCCAGTTTTCTCCGACGAACTGAGGTATTGGGGGCAGGAAGTAGCTGCTGTTGCCGCCACAGACCCAAACATTGCCGCCCAGGCTATAGAGCTAATAGACGTAGATTACGATGAACTGCCCTTTGTTTTGGATCCGGATGAGGCTATGAAGCCAGGGGCTCCCCTGGTAGGCACTCTGCCCGAAAGCAATATGTTTGACCCCTACGAGGTAGTGCGCGGTGATACTCAAGCCGGTTGGGCTGAAGCTACTTATACACTGGAAGAGGATGTAGGCTGGACAACTTGGTTTCAACACGGTAGCCCGGAACCGCGATCGACGGTAGCATACTGGCTTGGTGACCAACTTTATTTTTGGGCAACTTCACAGAACCCATTCTCGCAACGTGCTCAAGCTGCTGGTTATCTACAACTACCATTAAACCGGGTCCATGCTATTAGCCATGGCACCGGTCATGCTAGTGGCGATAAGCATTGGGCTGAGTGGATAGTGGTAGCTGCGGTATTGGCCAAGAAGGCAGGCAAGCCTGTAGAGTTCCATTTGAGCCGAAAGGAGAATTTCCTTAATGCTACCCACCAGTTTTCTATGAAGGGCAATATCAAGATTGGTTGTAAGGACGACGGAACTATTGTAGCAATAGAGGGAGTGTACTATGCCGATGTAGGTTCATCACCATTTAATCTGGGGTCGGACGCACTCTCGGCAATTACACAGACCTATAAGTGTCCCAATCTGAAAGTAACAAAGACTACGGTAGTAACCAACAAACCAAAATCGGGTTACTTCAGGAGTGTTGGGGAACCCAGTGGCTGCTTCATGTTTGAGATAGCTATAGACAAGATGGCGGAAGAAGTTGGCATGGATCCATACACATTCAGGATGAAAAATGTGTTTACGCGCGATCTTCCCCACCCCGATCACGCTTTACCATATTCCAGTATGGCAATGAAAGAGTGTTTTGAGGCAGCGGCTAATGACATTGGTTTTACTACAAAATGGCATCAGCCAAATACCAGTATGCTTGATGATGGCAGAATGCATGGTATAGGTATAAGCGGTCATGTGTGCGATAAGGGAGCACACTCAAGCCCGGTAGGAGCAATCATTAACGTAAATAAAGACGCTACCGCTCTACTAAGCGTTGGCATCAGCCGGGCTGCAGGTGGTACTAACTCTGCCATGTGTTATATCGTGGCTGAAACGCTTGGCTTGCCCTATGAAGCAGTCAATACTGGAGATTGGGGTAATACCGATGTCTGTTCAGAGGGTGGATCGCAAGGTGGCAGCACCCGAACAACAACCCTTGGTGCCGCCTTCCAGGTAGCCGCTGAGGATGCCAAAGACCAGATGTTTACCACGGCAGCCGATATGCTTGGAGTACCTAAAGCTGATCTTGATGCGAAGGATGGTAAAATATTTGATAAAAACGATGATTCAAACTTCAAGACACATAGTGAGGTACTGGCAAAAATGGCTCCGGTAATCGGCAGAGGTGTTGGTTGGACGACACAACTTAGGCTTTCGGAAGAGGCCGGTTTCCCGATCGGCAATGCCTGTGTAGTGAAGACTATGATTGCTTCAGCAGCCGAGGTGGCTGTCGATACCGAAACCGGAGAAGTAGAAGTGCTAAACTATGTAGCTGCCGATGATATGGGCAGGGCTATTAATTGGTATGGCACTGAGGCCCAAATCTTAGGTGGAAATGAAATTTGTCATGGTGAAGCCTTAATGAACGAACAGTTATTTGATGGGACAACCGGTGCTTGCCTAAATCCCAATTACATTCACCAGAAGTATCCAACCAGCCTTGACATACATACGGACAAGCATAAAGCCATCATCATTGAATCAATAGATTCATGTGGTCCTTACGGAGCTAAGGGTTTGGGTGAACCGCCAGTTGGAGTTTACGGTACGATTAACAACGCAGTCTATAATGCCATAGGTGAATGGATAATGACGTCACCGATTTATCCGCAAAAAATCCTTAAAGCTTTAGGGAAGGCATAGGAGGGAGAAAATGAGGAATTTTGAACATATAAATGCAACGACAGTCTCTGAAGCAACCTCTATCTTAGCTCAGGGTGATGCTGAAGTCATCGCCGGTGGTACTGAACTACTTAACAGACTTAAGTGCTTCATCTTTCCAGAATCACCTGGGACCATAGTCAATATAAAGACCGTTCCAGAGTTATATGGCATAGAAGAAGCTGGCGGTATGCTGAAAATAGGTGCCCTGGCCACCCTTACCGAGATATCAAAATCATCCACAGTCCAGGCTAATTATTCTGCACTAGCCGAAGCTGCGCGTAAAGTCGGGACACCTGAGCTCCGTAATATGGGGACCATTGCTGGCAATATATGCCAACCAGTGCAATGCTGGTACTATTGGTCAGAACACAATAACTTCAATTGCCTTAGGAAAAATCCATCTGGTGTCTGCCAGGCCCTGCTCGGGGATAATAGGTATCACTCTATTTTTGGTGCTGTTAATGGCTGTGTCGCAGTGAATGTTAGTGATACCGCACCAGCACTTATTGCATTAGATGCAAAGGTAGTAACATCCAAGAGGACTATAGGCATTGAGGAATTCTTCGCCGTAAATGGGGCTTTTTCAACGGATCTTGATGACGATGAGATCGTAACTGAAATTCAGGTACCAACACCGAGTGCCGGCGCAAAGAGTGCCTTTCGTAAATTCGCTATCAGGAAGGCGATAGATTTCCCGATAGTCAATTGTGCGGTGATGATTGACGGCACCAGTGCTAGGATTTGTCTGAATGGAGTACACAACAATCCATATCGAGCAACAGCAGCAGAGGAAGTAATTGCTGGACAGACTATCAACGAATCTAATGCTGAAGATGCCGGAGAAGCCGCTGTGGCCGATGCATCTGCACTACCAGACAACAAATATATGATCCAGGTTGCCAAGACGCTGGTTAAAAGAACCATACTAGATTGCGCCTGATAGTAATCTTTTTTAATCGGTAGTTGGCAGGGGAAATGTATTGGTGCTAAGTGACTATAGTCACTTAGCACCAATACATTTCCCCTGCCAACTACCGATTAAAAAAGATTACTATCAGGCGCAATCTAGTATGGTTCTTTTAACCAGCGTCTTGGCAACCTGGATCATATATTTGTTGTCTGGTAGTGCAGATGCATCGGCCACAGCGGCTTCTCCGGCATCTTCAGCATTAGATTCGTTGATAGTCTGTCCAGCAATTACTTCCTCTGCTGCTGTTGCTCGATATGGATTGTTGTGTACTCCATTCAGACAAATCCTAGCACTGGTGCCGTCAATCATCACCGCACAATTGACTATCGGGAAATCTATCGCCTTCCTGATAGCGAATTTACGAAAGGCACTCTTTGCGCCGGCACTCGGTGTTGGTACCTGAATTTCAGTTACGATCTCATCGTCATCAAGATCCGTTGAAAAAGCCCCATTTACGGCGAAGAATTCCTCAATGCCTATAGTCCTCTTGGATGTTACTACCTTTGCATCTAATGCAATAAGTGCTGGTGCGGTATCACTAACATTCACTGCGACACAGCCATTAACAGCACCAAAAATAGAGTGATACCTATTATCCCCGAGCAGGGCCTGGCAGACACCAGATGGATTTTTCCTAAGGCAATTGAAGTTATTGTGTTCTGACCAATAGTACCAGCATTGCACTGGTTGGCATATATTGCCAGCAATGGTCCCCATATTACGGAGCTCAGGTGTCCCGACTTTACGCGCAGCTTCGGCTAGTGCAGAATAATTAGCCTGGACTGTGGATGATTTTGATATCTCGGTAAGGGTGGCCAGGGCACCTATTTTCAGCATACCGCCAGCTTCTTCTATGCCATATAACTCTGGAACGGTCTTTATATTGACTATGGTCCCAGGTGATTCTGGAAAGATGAAGCACTTAAGTCTGTTAAGTAGTTCAGTACCACCGGCGATGACTTCAGCATCACCCTGAGCTAAGATAGAGGTTGCTTCAGAGACTGTCGTTGCATTTATATGTTCAAAATTCCTCATTTTCTCCCTCCTATGCCTTCCCTAAAGCTTTAAGGATTTTTTGCGGATAAATCGGTGACGTCATTATCCATTCACCTATGGCATTATAGACTGCGTTGTTAATCGTACCGTAAACTCCAACTGGCGGTTCACCCAAACCCTTAGCTCCGTAAGGACCACATGAATCTATTGATTCAATGATGATGGCTTTATGCTTGTCCGTATGTATGTCAAGGCTGGTTGGATACTTCTGGTGAATGTAATTGGGATTTAGGCAAGCACCGGTTGTCCCATCAAATAACTGTTCGTTCATTAAGGCTTCACCATGACAAATTTCATTTCCACCTAAGATTTGGGCCTCAGTGCCATACCAATTAATAGCCCTGCCCATATCATCGGCAGCTACATAGTTTAGCACTTCTACTTCTCCGGTTTCGGTATCGACAGCCACCTCGGCTGCTGAAGCAATCATAGTCTTCACTACACAGGCATTGCCGATCGGGAAACCGGCCTCTTCCGAAAGCCTAAGTTGTGTCGTCCAACCAACACCTCTGCCGATTACCGGAGCCATTTTTGCCAGTACCTCACTATGTGTCTTGAAGTTTGAATCATCGTTTTTATCAAATATTTTACCATCCTTCGCATCAAGATCAGCTTTAGGTACTCCAAGCATATCGGCTGCCGTGGTAAACATCTGGTCTTTGGCATCCTCAGCGGCTACCTGGAAGGCGGCACCAAGGGTTGTTGTTCGGGTGCTGCCACCTTGCGATCCACCCTCTGAACAGACATCGGTATTACCCCAATCTCCAGTATTGACTGCTTCATAGGGCAAGCCAAGCGTTTCAGCCACGATATAACACATGGCAGAGTTAGTACCACCTGCAGCCCGGCTGATGCCAACGCTTAGTAGAGCGGTAGCGTCTTTATTTACGTTAATGATTGCTCCTACCGGGCTTGAGTGTGCTCCCTTATCGCACACATGACCGCTTATACCTATACCATGCATTCTGCCATCATCAAGCATACTGGTATTTGGCTGATGCCATTTTGTAGTAAAACCAATGTCATTAGCCGCTGCCTCAAAACACTCTTTCATTGCCATACTGGAATATGGTAAAGCGTGATCGGGGTGGGGAAGATCGCGCGTAAACACATTTTTCATCCTGAATGTGTATGGATCCATGCCAACTTCTTCCGCCATCTTGTCTATAGCTATCTCAAACATGAAGCAGCCACTGGGTTCCCCAACACTCCTGAAGTAACCCGATTTTGGTTTGTTGGTTACTACCGTAGTCTTTGTTACTTTCAGATTGGGACACTTATAGGTCTGTGTAATTGCCGAGAGTGCGTCCGACCCCAGATTAAATGGTGATGAACCTACATCGGCATAGTACACTCCCTCTATTGCTACAATAGTTCCGTCGTCCTTACAACCAATCTTGATATTGCCCTTCATAGAAAACTGGTGGGTAGCATTAAGGAAATTCTCCTTTCGGCTCAAATGGAACTCTACAGGCTTGCCTGCCTTCTTGGCCAATACCGCAGCTACCACTATCCACTCAGCCCAATGCTTATCGCCACTAGCATGACCGGTGCCATGGCTAATAGCATGGACCCGGTTTAATGGTAGTTGTAGATAACCAGCAGCTTGAGCACGTTGCGAGAATGGGTTCTGTGAAGTTGCCCAAAAATAAAGTTGGTCACCAAGCCAGTATGCTACCGTCGATCGCGGTTCCGGGCTACCGTGTTGAAACCAAGTTGTCCAGCCTACATCCTCTTCCAGTGTATAAGTAGCTTCAGCCCAACCGGCTTGAGTATCACCGCGCACTACCTCGTAGGGGTCAAACATATTGCTTTCGGGCAGAGTGCCTACCAGGGGAGCCCCTGGCTTCATAGCCTCATCCGGATCCAAAACAAAGGGCAGTTCATCGTAATCTACGTCTATTAGCTCTATAGCCTGGGCGGCAATGTTTGGGTCTGTGGCGGCAACAGCAGCTACTTCCTGCCCCCAATACCTCAGTTCGTCGGAGAAAACTGGACAATCCTTGTAAGTGCAAACAGCCTCCACGCCATCCAGGGCTTCAGCTGCACTGGTATTGATGCTGTTAATCTTGGCGTGAGCGTAAGGGGAGCCGAGGATTCTTGTAAAGAGTTTCTTGCCCGCTAGTACATCTGCTGAGTAGTCCATCTTTCCGGTGACTATGGCGTTTGTCTGTTTATCTTTTCCTTTTGTACCTATTACTGCCAAATCATTTGCCATTTATTTAACCTCCTTTATCCTAGGATAGCCTCTACGACCCTCTTGTAGTTACCACAGACACACAAGTGGCCGGAGAGTGCTTCCTTGACCTCATCTATTGTCGGATTTGGCTTTTCACCCAGTAGCGCTTTAGCCGCCATTAGAAAGCCTGGAGTGCAATAGCCGCATTGAAAAGCCTGGTGGTCAATAAAGGATTGCTGGAGAGAACTCAGGGTTACGCCGTCAGAGAGTCCCTCAACTGTTTCAACAATCTTGCCATTTGCCTCAATCGCCAGAATGGCACAGGAATAGACAGGCTTACCATCAAGTATCACTGTACAGTGCCCACAGGTGGCTCGGTCACAACTTACCTTTACCCCTGTGAGTCCAAGCTTCTCTCTCAGTACGAATGCGAGGGTCCAGTTTGGTTTTACCTGGACTACATGGTTATTACCATTAACTGTAAACGTGATCAGGCCGGGGATAGCTTCTTCCCCTGGGTGTGCAGTTGCGAAGTGAGCCTTCAGTTCGTCAAGGGTATCGAACTCAATGCCGTCTATGGGGCAGATAAACCTGGATTCGGTAACTGTATCAATTTCTGTTACTGTGGCTCCTGCTCC
>Ga0257143_1000215_pt1 | contig 7573 bp, 7 predicted proteins | sample saktaT_12_FD_194406 | JGI IMG/M metagenome (GOLD analysis project Ga0257143, IMG submission 194406) | Metatranscriptome of saline water microbial communities from Sakinaw Lake, British Columbia, Canada - sak_2011_1_27_50m (Metagenome... | ecosystem: Environmental > Aquatic > Non-marine Saline and...
CCCCAGATTGACGCCTATGTAATCCGCCAGCCATTCAACCAGAACCTTTGATTCACGACAGAGGAAAAGGGTCAATTCAGGATCACTCTCGTATCCATTCTGCCGAAATATGTCCTCGGCCATATTTTCTGGTGTGTCCTCAATTCCCGCTTTCTGCTGGAAGCGGGTGCCCGCGGCGGGGATCATACCTTGACTCAGCGCGGTATTCCCCTCCACCCGACGCCATTTTTCCAAGATGAGCACGTCGCATCCCTTATCTGCGGCGGCTAGGCCCGCCACTATGCCACACCCACCGGCACCAACTACTACAACATCGGTCTCTACATCCCACTCCTTAGCAGCTATCCGTCTCACCATATTCACCTCCTAGCTTTCGCAAGCAATAGATGTGTTAGCTTCATAGGCCCAGATATACCTTCCGAATGCCTTCGTTCGCTAGGAGTTTCTTTGCTTCATCCTGCAAAACAATCTGACCGTTTTCCAGCACATATCCTCGTTGAGCCATGCTTAGGCTGGCAAAGACGTTTTGCTCTACCAACAAGATAGTGGTGCCTCCCTGGTTTAGCTCCTTAATCATGTTGAACAATTGTTCCATAAGGATTGGTGCCAATCCCAATGACGGTTCATCTATCATCAGGAGCTTAGGTACTGACATCAAACCCCGGCCTATGGCTAGCATCTGTTGCTCTCCACCGCTCAGGGTCCCAGCAGCCTGCCCCTCTCGCCCTTTCAGGGCAGGAAAAATAGCAAAGACTTCGTCCATACTCTGGCGGCGCTTCCTTTTTGCCTCCTTCCCGTAGGAACCCAGTTCTAAGTTCTCTCGCACCGTGAGCGAGGGGAATAACTTGCGCCCCTCTGGGATGTGAATCAAACCCCTGGAGACGATCTGGTGAGGCTCGAGTTTGTGGCTCGGCTGACCCATGAACTCAATTGTGCCTCGCCGCGGGTGCAGCAGCCCAGAGATAGTTTTCAATGTCGTCGTTTTGCCCGCGCCATTGGCCCCTACTAGAGCTACAATCTCACCTTCATGCACTTCAATGGAAACCTGCCGAAGAACCTGAAGTTCACCGTAATAGACGTCAATACTTTCTACCTTAAGCAAAAGATGCCCTCCCTAGATAAGATTCGATCACACGCTCGTTTTGGGAAATCTCTTTTGGAGTGCCTTGGGCGATGACTTCCCCATAGTGTAGCACTATTATGCGATCCGAGATGCTCATCACGGCTCGCATAACATGCTCAACAACAAGAATGGTTACCCCACCATCCCGTACCTTGCGAACCAACTCTTGTGCGGCAGCACTCTCAGTGGGATTCAATCCGGACATCACCTCATCTAGCAGCAATAGCTCTGGTTCTGTAGCTAGGGCGCGAGCCAATTCCAAGCGCTTCCGGTCAGGTATGGTCAAGTCCTTAGCCAGTTGCTCCTCGCGGCCTCGCAGCCCGGTGAAGTCTAAGATTCCTTGGGCTTTCTTCCGTACTTCTGCGCCGTTGCTAGTGCGGATGAAACTTCCTATCATCACATTATCTAGCACGGTCAGCTCGGCGAAGGGCTTGACCAACTGGAACGTGCGAGTTATGCCTCGTTGGCAGACCACATGTGGCTTAAGACCCGTAATGTTTTCGCCCTTGAATAAGACCTGCCCCCCATCGGGGCGGTAGAAGCCAGTTATGTTGTTGAAGAGCGTGGTCTTACCAGCACCATTGGAACCGATAATGCCCAATATCTCCCCCTTGTCCACCTCCATGTTGACATTATTTAAGGCCCGGAGGCCGCCGAAAAACTTGGTCAGGTTCTTGACCTCTAATAAACCCATTTGACTATACCTCCAGATACCGGTGTCCGCGCCTCCTTAATTGCCGTATCCACCCCACCAAGCCCTGCGGCAGAAAGATGATAACGACTACCAGAATTAACCCATAAAGCATAATATCCACCCCAGCCCGCCCCTGCAAGGCCAATAGAAAGGGGAGGAAGCCCGGTGGCTGTCGGATGAGCGCCCGAGTTAATTCCGAAAGCGGAGTTAGTATCAGCGCTCCCATTGCCGGACCGAAGAGAGTGCCCACGCCGCCGAGAACTGGGCCCAGCAAGATTTCCACATTAAGGAAAAACCCGAAGACAAGGTCGGGGTCAATGTAGTAGAAGTACTGAGCGTAGAAAGTTCCACCTAGGGCTGTCAGGAAGGAGCTGATGCCCATACCAGTCATCTTGTAGCGGAGCGGATTTACTCCCAGCGCAGCTGCTGCATCCTGGTCCTCCCTAATGGCCTTGAAGTAGTAGCCTAATTTACTTCGTCCGATGAAGTAGACAACAATATTGGACACCACCATCATGCCCAATATAATGTAATAGTAGGGAACTTTTGTGGTCTCAAACTGGAAGAGGAGCCACGAATCACCGCCGATAAGCGGCACCTGGATACCCATTGTCTTGTTGATAATCGCCAGGTTGGAAGACAAGAAGAGAAGCACCATGGAAAAGGCGAAAGTAGTCAGCCCGAAGTAAATGCCACGCAGCCCAGAGCGGAAGGCGAGGAAGCCAACAAATAAGCCAAACAGCATTGCAAAGATTCCACCGATTATCATGCCAATCCAGGGATTTATACCCATGTTGACCAGTAACCAAGTAGAGGTATAGGCTCCGATGCCAAAATAAGCAGCATGGCCAAAGGAAAACTGTCCAGTGTAGCCCGTCATTATGTTCCAGCATTGTCCCAAGTAAGCCCAAAAGAGGATTAAGATAGCCAAGCTGAGCAAGAAAGGGCCCAAAAATTGGGGCAAGATTAGCAGGATAACCAACCCCAAAATAATCAGGGCAAGCCCCCAATTCAACCTCGTCCTGATTAGATGTTCAACTGAAAATTTACCCATTTCCTTACTTCTTTCCCAGGAGTCCAGTTGGTCGGAAGAGCAAGACCAGAATAAAGACCACAAAGACCCCTAACAGCCTGGACGATCCCGGCAGGAAAACCGCCCCTAATGATTCCACCAAGCCAATAATGATACCCCCCAGCAAGCTCCCCAGCATGTTGCCCATTCCTCCCAGAACAACTACCGCGAACATGATCATGATGAAAGTATCCCCTGCCGTGGGCGTCAGAGTGGAGAAAGGTGTCATCAGAGTGCCAGCAGCACCCGCACAGGCTGCACCTAGCCCGAAGGCAATGAGGTGAATGCGCTTCACGTTGATGCCAACCAGTGCGCTACCCTCTCTCTCTTCAGCACTGGCCCGAATCGCCTTGCCCAGGTCTGTCTTGCCCATGAATAGAAAAAGGGCGGTCGCTATAGTTATGCCTCCCGCAAAGGCAACCAGCCGGGGAAAACTGATCATGACTTCACCGATGAACATCCGGGTTCCGCTGATATCGCTCTGAATAATCCTAGGGTCAGCTTTGAACAGAACTAAGATCAAATTTACAATGAAGAGAGTTATACCTAAGGTCAATAGGAGTTGGTTATGGGTAGGGGCATCCATTATAGGTCGGATGGTGAACCTCTGAATAAGAGCTCCCACAAGAAATAGCACTAGTACGCTAATTGGCAAAGAGAGATAAGGATCAATGCCATATGTCGTGAAGAGCCAGAGAGTGACATACATGCCCACGACCATCAGGGCACCCTGAGCGAAGTTGATGATACCCAACACACCAAGTATCAAAGTAAAGCCGATGGCTACCAGACTATAGATGCCACCCATGAAAAGGCCACTGACCAGCGCTTGGAACACTACCACCGCATTAACCTGCCACCAATCAGCCAAGGACTGGTGGTAGATCAGAGCCAAAGCAAGAATCGCAACAGCAATTAAGCTTGGCAGAACTATTTTCTTATTCAAGGCCATCTCTACAATGCCATCCCGGGGGGAAGGGTCTCTTCCCCCCGGGCGACTTACTTACCGCTCTTCCCAAGGTGGCACAGGATAGATAGGCTCAGCTTGGGCATACTCTTTGGGCAGAACTTGAAGGATTTCCCCATTCTGGATCTGCATGACGATGCTCCTGGCGGTACTGCATTCGCCAGTCTCGTCGAACCTAATCGGCCCGAGATAGGGCCAGAAGTGGTCCTTGTAATCGGTAGTGGCCAAGGCATCGCGAATAGCCTTAGGGTCATCTGACTTAGCCCGCTCAATGGCATCAGCTAGGACGTAAACGGCTGAGTAGGCTAGGATGGCATGCGTGGGCATATCCTCTGCATACTTGGACTTGTACCGAGCAAGCACAGCCTGAGCTCTGGAATCCAGGGCATTATAGTGGTAGTTGGCGTCGAAGATGTAGTTGGCCAAGTTGCCTACCTCATCAATGAACTGAGGAGTGCTGAAAGCACCATTAGCTATGCCGAAGATAGCTTTGACATGAAGATCGAGTTCCGCAGCGGTGCGGGTTATCAGAATGCCATCGCCTAGGTAGCCGCTTACCACCAGCACGTCAGGGTTGAGAGCCTTAACCCGGGAGAGCTCCACAGTCACATCAGTCAGTCCTTTCAGCGAGTAGGGAATGACCTCCAGCACCTCAATGCCATAATCAGGCGCCAGTGCCGCAAAGTGCTCAGCGCAGCCGGTGCCGAAGAGGGAGTCCTCGTGCATAGCTACTACCGTTTTCAGAGGTTGGCCAGAGGCTTCACGGAGGGCTTTGAGACCCTCGGCAGCACCCAAGGCCATGACTGTCTGATTAGGCTGGATGCGGAAGGTGTACTTGAAGCCGCGTTCAGTGATGTTATTAGCCACGGCCACAGTGATGACGAAGGGAACCTCTTCCCGCTCAGAGATCATAGTGGTGTTGAAGGTAACAGCACTTTGATAGCAACCAAGAAGGGCCACACAGCCTTCTTGAATCAACCGCTCAGCCTCAGACTGGCCTATCTCAGTCTTGCCTTGGCTGTCGGCATGGGACACTATCAATTCTGCCCCTCCCAGGGACTTGATGCCCCCAGCAGCGTTAATATTCTCAACAGCCAAGTCAATGCCGTTCTTTAGAAAGGCACCATCTTGAGCCAATCCCCCAGTCAGAGGATGGATAGCTCCAAACTTAACCACCAGTGGTGGTGCCTCTTCCTCAGGTGGAGCTGGGGCTGGACAACCTGCCATAAACGGCAGTGCTAACAACGGTAAAACCATACAAGCGATAACCACCAACCCCCATATCTTATTGGTTTTCATCTAACCCTCCTTTCTATCTAGTAAAGTGTTTTGCCCCGGATATCAACAGATGATCTCACATTATATCACCTCCCTTCTTGATGCATTACAGCAATTATTAGACTTCTATCCCCTGCCTGCCACGCATTTTAATGGCTTGTATCACGATAATGAAATTTTATGGGACGCTTAATGTATTTCCCGAAGCCTGGCTTTCCAACTACCTGCCCTTCCCTAAATATGACCTGACCTCTCAACATCGTACAGTCTACCCAGCCTTTTAAGGATATCCTGTCAAATGGAGTAAAATCCTGAGCAGAGTGCAAAATATCTGTCGATACTTTCCTCTCTCTATCTATATCAACTATGGCAAGGTCAGCATCACTACCAATCATGATAGTGCCTTTTTGGGGGTATAAATTATGATGGATGGACGGATTAAGCGAAGTCATTTCAGCTATTCTCTCGAGCGATAACCCTCGCTTGAAATATCCGTTAGTAATAAGAACCGGAAACATCAAAGCAGTGCCACCGAAACCTGCAGTGATCGACCAAAAGTCCCCCTCTTTCCTCTCTTTGGTTACACAAGCATGGTCGCTTACTATATTATCAATATCCCCAGCTAGAACCGCTCCCCATAAGTATTCCAGATCTTCGGGGTCTCTTATTGGTGGGTTGACCTTGGCGAAGTTGCCATAATCGTTATCATTTGACAGTGCCAAATGATGCAAAGTAGCTTCCTTCAAGATATCCAGCTTTGGATAGAGATTGGATATTCCCCTTACAGCGTCGACCGCTTCTTTGCCGCTCAAGTGAACTATATTGACGGGGCAGTTAGTTCGAGAAGCTAAGAATCCCACTTCATGGATAGCCAGTCCTTCTTGCAAACCTGGTCTGGAGTCACTGTAGTCTTTCGTAATATTTCCGCTGGGTCTCTCTCTTACTTTTGCAGCAGTGACTCTTATTACCTCTGGATCCTCACAATGTACAGCCACCCTTGCCTTACCATATTCGCCAAACTTACCATTTGCCTCGGCTACTCGATCCATAATCTCATACAAAAGGCCAAGGTCAAGTGGTTCCTTTACCATAAGGTAATCAGCTGCCCTACCTGCCCCAGAAAGATCCAGTGACTTGTAAAACATATAATATTTGAACTGGCAGACGCCGGCATCAGTAATTAACCACTCTATCTCGTCGAGCTGATCCTTTGTCATTATTGCAAGATGATATCCGTAATCCGTAATAAAGGAATCCTTGGATATCTCAAGGACTTCGGGAAAAATCTGCCTGTACGGCCCTATCTTGTTTAAGTAGTCCTGGCCGGTTCTAAAGAAACTCAGTATTGTAGTCACACCGCCTGAGGCGGCTGAAGCGGACTCGCTTTTCGCATCCTCCCTCATTGGTCTAAGTATCCCAATGTGGAAATGAGTATCTATTGCTCCGGGAAAAACGAATTTGCCGGAGGCATCAATGATATCTTCCGATCCCTGTGCAGGTATATCTTCAGCTATCTCAGTTACCTTCTCGCCTGAGACCCCAACATCTGCTTTTATTATGCCTACTTTGGGGATTACTAATTTTCCACCTTTAACTACTGAATCATACTTCTTCATTTCTCCTCCTTTATTAATATTAGATAAGCTTTACAAACCCATCCAGCGAGGTCTTCTCCAAATCCATAATTGAATCTCCGAGCAACCTAGCAAGTTTGTCAGAGCGAAGCAAAGTGGCATTAGTTAGAAACTTGTTATAGATGTCTGCTTCACTTCCCGGGTTCTCTGGTTCTCCCTTAGCTAGTTCAACTTCAGCAGACCATGCCCTGTTTTCTGCATCAGTAATAGTAACGGTCGCTCCTCTCTTATCAGGGTAAAGCCTCTCCCATTTTCCACTTGCTAATAGTCGAACTTTACCGGCTAAGCTCTGGATCCCTTTATCCCTAATGTTTTCCTCAGAGTATTCCACGGCACTAGCGTCCTTCTTTATCAAAGCTAGGGCAACGGAGAAGGGGATACTAAACCGTGCTGCTGACGCTGTAGTCGGATGTTCTATACCAGCTAACCTAAGGGCAGCCGGATAGGTCTCCACAGAAATCTCTCTTATTTTTGCAATATCGACCTCTCCATCCTTTTGAGCCTTCAAGGCAGCATCTATGGAAGCATGAACATGGCGACAGGCAGCGTAGAATTTGGTATAAACGTTGCAAATTTCAAACCTTTGACCTAAGTCATAAGTCAGCACCTCCTCATTTATTTCATCAGCCATAGCCCTGAGGAAACCATCTTCACCCTCAAAAATGTTAACCGGCCCTCGTGCTCCCTTTTGAGACAATATACTTGAGAAAAGGCCCGACATAGCTGCCTTAGCCGGGTTTATAGGTTTAACTTTAGCTCCTTCAGCCTCATGGTTTACCTGCAGGAGCCCAGCTCCCTGGAGACC
>Ga0257143_1000241_pt1 | contig 7260 bp, 5 predicted proteins | sample saktaT_12_FD_194406 | JGI IMG/M metagenome (GOLD analysis project Ga0257143, IMG submission 194406) | Metatranscriptome of saline water microbial communities from Sakinaw Lake, British Columbia, Canada - sak_2011_1_27_50m (Metagenome... | ecosystem: Environmental > Aquatic > Non-marine Saline and...
AGTATCGGGGTGTGGCGCAGTCTGGCTAGCGTGCATGCTTTGGGAGCATGAAGTCGGAGGTTCGAATCCTCTCACCCCGACTTTTTATTATATCTTGTTGCCCCTGTAGCATAATGGATTATGCAACGGACTTCTAATCCGTTTAATGTGGGTTCGAGTCCCGCCGGGGGTGCCATAATGGGCTTATGGGTATGTGGTTTTTTGATTAGCCTATAATCAGCTTATATGCCTATCAGCCTATTGCGGTGAGTGTAGTTCAATGGTAGAGCGCCAGATTGTGGATCTGGAAGTTGGGGGTTCGAAACCCCTCACTCACCCCATTTTTAATAAGTAATGTAATCTGTATGTTCAGATACCGATACGGGCGCCCGTAGCTCAGTTGGATAGAGCGACAGACTTCGAATCTGTAGGCCGAAGGTTCGAGCCCTTCCGGGCGTGTATGTGGGCCGTTAGCTCAATTGGTAGAGCAACTGACTCTTAATCAGTAGGTTGGAGGTTCGATTCCTCCACGGCTCACCATTTATATTTTCGGGTAACGGGTGACGAGTAACGGGTGAATGTCTCTGCTTCGCCTGTCACGCGTTACTGGTTACCCATTACTATTTATGGGCGTGTGTTGGAATTGGTAGACAAGGCAGATTTAGGATCTGTTGAGCTAGCGCTCGTGTGGGTTCAAGTCCCTCCACGCCCACCAGATTGTTTGAACTAAAGCTTTTTATTGGCACTCATGCCCATGAAGCATTGGGGGGAAACAATTCGATTGACTTAATTTGGTCATCAATGATTTATCTGGGTATTGCTCTATTTACCTGATTTGCTGATCTCGCAGTTTGGCTGGTTGACCAAATATTTCCCCGCAGTAAAACTCGCAAGCCTTCGTAATTCCATACTCAGATGATATGCCAAAATTGTAGTTAATTGACAAGAGATTTGGAGGGATTCACTTGAAATTTGACATTCAAGATGTGAGTTCGGTCAAAAAAACGTTCAGAATCGAAATCCCGGTGGAGGATGTAAACGCAGAATTTGAAAAAGCCTATGAAGAAGTGCGAAAAAATATTGATGTTCGCGGTTTTCGCAGAGGAAGAGCCCCTCGCAATATTCTGAAAATGCGTTTTGGTGAATATGTTAAGAATGAGGTTATCGAAAAACTTGTTCCAGATGCTTATCAGAAGGCTGTTGAGGACTCAAATCTAGATATAATCGGCTCTCCTGATATTAATCCACCTTCTGAGGAAATTTTTTTCAGCGTTGATGCAGACGTCCAAGCAGACTTAGATAACGAGACCATGCCGGAAATACTAAAAGAAAAATTTAAAGAAGAAAATATATCCATATCAGATAGTCCAGAGATTTCCGTTAATGAGGCCGGTACAAAATGGACGCTGACAGAAGGAAAAAAGAATTATATCATTAGCAAAGAAGAAGAAAAAATAAATATTCGCACTGATGAACTTAATGTAGAAGAAGGTAAACCCTTTATATTTGAGGTTGAATTTAGCGTAAAGCCCGAAATAAATATTCCCGATTATTCCCAATTGGAAATAGAAAAGGGTGATGTTAATGTTACACAAGAAGAGGTTGATCAGTTTATCGAGCAATTGAGAAACACTCGTGCAACCTTCGAGCCGATAGAGGATAGACCTATTCAGGAAGGTGATTACGCACACTTCATTCTCAAAGTTTCACAGGAAGATAATGTTTTAGAAGATAGTGAAGATGCTGTGCTTGAGGTCAAAAAAGATGGTCTTCTTCCCGGAATTTTCGGGAATCTGATCGGCATGAATATAGGTGATGAAAAAGAATTTACCATCACATTGCCCGAAGATCATAATAATAAAGAACTGGCAGGAAAAGAAACTAAGTTTTATATGAAGCTGACGAAGAATACTATAAAGCATCTGCCAAATCTGGATGATGACTTTGCAAAAGATCAGGACGAGGAAAGTCTGGAAAAAATGAAAGGCGATGTCTGGAATCACCTTGTTGAGAATAAGAGAAGACAAAAGAAAGAAGAAACAGAGAACGATATAGTTTCTCAGTTAATCGAAAAAACGGAATTTGAGGTTTCAGACGCTCTAATAGCAGAACAGGCAAAACGTTTTACAAAGGGTCAAAATGACCTATCTGATGAAGATATTAATTCCTATAATTCTTTAGCTGAAAATATAATCAGAAGATCATGGATAATGGATGCCATTGCAAAGCGTGAAAATATAGAAGTAGGCGAAGAAGAAGTCGAGGCTGAAGTAAATGCGATGGCTACTGCAAGAGACAAGGACCCGCAGAAGTATATGAGTCAGCTTAAAGCAACAAATCGTGTCGAAGCCATCGAAGATTCCATAAGAGAAGGGAAAATCTTTGAAATCTTGATTGAGGGTGCATCTGAAAAGAAAACTTTGATTACTTGATTTCTATAATAGCAACTATCCCTGAACTTTTGGGGAAATTTTTAACATAGATTGTATTTCTGGAGGTCAAAAATGGGTCTAATCCCTATAGTTATTGAAACTACCGCGCGTGGTGAACGTGCCTACGATATATACTCAAGGCTATTGAAAAACAGAATCATAATAATCGGCTCCGAGATAGAAGACAATATGGCAAATTCCGTGATTGCACAATTGCTTCATCTTGAACAGGAAGACCCCGATGCCGATATTAGTATATATATCAATAGCCCGGGAGGAGTAGTTTCGTCTGGATTGGCTATTTACGATACCATGCAGTTTATACGCCCTGAAGTATCAACATGGTGCATGGGGATGTCAGCCAGTATTGCCGCAGTCCTTCTCGCTGGAGGAACAAAAGGCAAGCGTTATGCTCTCCCACATTCTACAATTTTAATTCATCAGCCGATGGGTGGCGCTTATGGTCAGGCGACAGATATAAGAATACGCGCTGATGAAATAATAAGAATCAGACAAGAGATTAACAATATCCTTGCAAGTCATACAGGTCAACCCATAGATAAGATAGAAAACGATACAGAACGTGATTTCTTTATGACCGCTGAACAAGCAAAAGAATACGGACTTATAGATGAGATAGTTTCTGACAGAGTGAGAACAAATGCGAATCTAAAATCTCAATAAGGGACTTTTCATCTTCAAGGAGATAATTATGCGATATAAACCCGGGGATGAGGATGTATGTTATTGTGCCTTCTGTGGGCTACCAAAAGATCAAGTTAGGCTTCTGTTAATGGGGCAGGATCCCGACGTTTTCATCTGTGATAGTTGCGTGGATCGCTGCAAAGAACGCATAATGGAAGTCAGCAGCATAGATAAGCATGAGCCATTTAACTTCAAACTACCTCTCCCTGCCGATATAAAGACTGCCCTTGATGAATATGTCATAGGTCAGGAAAAAGCCAAAAAAACCCTTTCAGTAGCTGTTTATAATCATTACAAGCGCATAAAGCTCGGAAAGAAAAGTGATGATGAAATAGAGCTTGAGAAAAGCAATATTATACTTATCGGTCCCACCGGAACCGGCAAAACTCTACTTGCAAAAACGCTATCTCATATGCTTGATGTCCCATTCACAGTCGTTGATGCAACAACGCTGACAGAAGCTGGATATGTGGGTGAAGATGTCGAAAACATTATTCTGAGACTTCTGCAAGCCGCAGAATATGATATTCCCAAAGCAGAAAAGGGCATAGTTTACATAGATGAAATAGACAAGATAGCGCGAAAGAGCGAAAATCCTTCTATCACGCGTGATGTTTCGGGGGAAGGCGTCCAGCAGGCTCTTCTGAAGATACTTGAAGGGACGATTGCCAATGTACCTCCTCAAGGAGGACGAAAGCATCCCCATCAGGAATTTATACCCGTAAATACCAATGATATACTATTTATATGCGGTGGAACTTTTGTGGGACTAGAGGGAATAATCCAGAGCCGTGTCGGAAAACAAACAATGGGCTTTGGCGCGGATATACAGCAGAAACAAGAGAAAAAAATCGGTGAAATCCTGGAGGAAATCCAGCCTGATGATCTAATGAAATACGGCTTTATTCCTGAATTTGTGGGTCGTCTGCCGGTAGTCGCGACCTTGCATGAGTTGGACAAGCCCGCTCTTATCAGCATTCTTACTGAACCAAAAAACGCCATAACGAAGCAATACACAAAATTCCTGGAAATGGAAGATGTGAAGCTCCGATTTACCGATGAAGCGCTCGATGCAATTGTCGAAAAAGCCATGAAAAGAGAGACAGGCGCTCGCGGATTAAGGGCTGTTGTTGAAAATATAATGCTGGACATTATGTATCAATTGCCATCTACTCCCGGGGTAACAGAATGTGTCATCACCGAAGAAGTCATCAATCAGCGTGAAGAACCTATTTTGATCTACGACACCGCTGCCTAATAGATTCATGTTTTCATGGAAATGATAAAACTTAGTCTATTTACCAATAGAATCACTATTGGTTTACCGAATAAAATTTTTAAGTAGTGACAGGTTTCAAACCAGTTACCACAATAAGATTAACTATAATGATTAATTCTGTCGCTCACTATCACAAACTGCAATAACATCAATTATCTAATTTAACGTGAGTTCGGCGTAAGAAATATTGGGAAATAAGGAACTCCTTCTGATATAATAAATATTCACAAACACATTAACAGAAAGGAGTTCCTGATGACTGATAATATTGTAACACAATTCATTGGACTTTTCTGCCCTATTGATGACTTCTGTCTAAAATTCAAGCCGGAATTCAGCAAGACACAACTAGCAGATGGCACAAAAAAACGTATCAGAAAAAGCACATTATCTCTCAGTGAGATCATGACTATCATAGTCTGGTTTCACAGTTCTGGCTACCGGACATTCAAGGACTACTACACTAAGGAGGTATGCACCCACCTGCGCTGGGCATTTCCTGAACTGGTAAGTTACAACCGTTTTGTGGAACTCATGCCAAGTGCATTGTATCCATTGTGCTGCTATCTTCTGACAAGGAAAGGCAGATGCAGTGGCATTTCCTTTGTGGATTCTATGCCCATTGCTGTTTGCCACAATCGCCGGATTCACTCACATAGAGTCTTGTCTGGTGCAGCCCGGCGTGGCAAGAATACAATGGGTTGGTTCTATGGCTTTAAGCTGCACCTGATTGTTAATGACCAGGGAGAATTGCTTGCCTTTCATTTCACTCCGGGCAATACTGATGATAGAGAACCCTTGCCTGACATGGTTAAAGGATTGTTTGGCAAGCTGTTTGGTGACAAGGGATACATTTCACAGAAGCTATTTGAGCTGTTGTTTGCTGATGGAGTTCAGTTGGTTACCAAAATCAAGCGAAACATGAAGAATAAGCTCATGCATATCTTTGACAAGTTGATGATTCGGAAAAGAGCCATCATTGAGACCATTCACGATCAACTGAAAAATATCTCTCAGATAGAACACACAAGGCATCGAAGTCCAGCTAACTTTCTGGTCAATGCTATAGCTGCTCTCATTGCATATACACACAAAGAGAAGAAGCCTTCTCTTAACATCCGAGTTAATGATTTGGCTGGTTTACCTGCTATTGCTGTCTAGAATTCTTACACCGAACTGACGTTGATTTAAGGTTATAAATTCCAATATGGGAAAAATATCCAGCAATGCAGGTTCATCCGACAAAAGTGTGGAAGCAAACTTTTTAATAGAAAAGTAGCTTTCACAATCAGACGGAAATTGTGAAAGTCAGGAAAGAGATTCTCAGGCTCAGAAAAAGATGCGTTAGCAACAGCTAACGATATTTGTGATATGGTTAATTTTATTGTAGTGACAAGTTTGAAACCTGTCACTACGTTTTATAACATCAAAAATTAATTCGGTGAACCAATGCCCACCCTACCACATCTATTACTACATCATCTTGAGCTTTCGCATCACTCTATGCCCGATTTTTTCGCCCTGCTCTAAGCCAAGTATAGCACAGGTGCGATAGTGAATTCCACCATAAAGGCGAGAGAATCCGGCTTCATAAGCGGCTTCGTGGAAGGAATCAAACGAGCGCGCTGGCTGATTGGTATTATCTGTAAACTTCATATTGCCAAACATTGCCGTCATGATCGAATCAAAAGCACCGGATTGTACAGAGTGTCCGGATGTATATTCGGGGAATGGGGGAGTTCTTACATAAGGTTTCCAATCGGGATCAATCATATTATTTATGTATGTGACGGGTCTAATGAAATTATATTTATACTTGGCATGCCATGCTGAGATAAAAGCATCAGCCAAACCGATACTAAGTTTTGCAAACGCCCTTGAGGAAGGTATCAAAGCCAAATTATTTTTTTCTATGATCTGCTTTAATATGGAAATCGAATGTCCGGGAGGTGTGGATGTGAGACCTGCCGAATCCTCCCAAAATATGGCAATGGCTTCCTGTTCGGGCGTCAGATTATTGACCGTCTCATAAACCTCAATGACTTCTTTATACATTTGTGATTTCGGGTCTTCGGAATAAGGTAAAGGGGGACCCGGATCAAATTCATCAGCAGAATCTAAAACAAATGGTCTAAGTTTATACCAACATGGCTGTAATGCTGGAGTATAATTTGGTGGTGTCGGTTCCCAAAATCCTACTCCTGTTGGTGGCGTATAAGGGCAGTTATTATATATCAAATAACCATCTGTGTTTGTCCATGCGGATAAGGCATTTCCAAGCCTCTCACCATAACCTATTGATAATGCAATAACAGATGAACTAGCACCTTTGGCACGCCTCATGTCCATCTGGTTCTGCCATAGGCTAATTATCTGATCCTTTGTGTTTTGAGTAGCTTTGGCAAAAAAATTCAGCATGACAACTTTTTCAACTGTGCTGGCAATAGCTACATCATCATAAGTTCCTCTTCTATTGATCTTGGGCAATCTATCCAGTCCGTTCAACTGCCCTTCAAGGCTTCTCATCTCAAAATGATTTGCGGCAATACCTTCGTAGAATGCTACTCCTGCATAGGCGAATACTCTTGATACAACTGGCGGAGAGAAAGATTCATCTTTAACAACTGATAAAATCAGATCCATCCATTGCAGAATGCTCTCATTATCGCGTATTGAACTGGGCGCAAGCATATAAGATTCTTCAGACACCATCGGATTATCATTGTCCACCCCGCATGAGGTCAGAAATATGCTTAACCCGAATATACCAATTATCACTAAAATGATTTTTTTATTCATATTGCTCCCCCCCATTGTTTAAAATCATTGGCTTAATTAAAGCAAAAGATTTATCTTAATAACAAA
>Ga0257143_1000254_pt1 | contig 7079 bp, 2 predicted proteins | sample saktaT_12_FD_194406 | JGI IMG/M metagenome (GOLD analysis project Ga0257143, IMG submission 194406) | Metatranscriptome of saline water microbial communities from Sakinaw Lake, British Columbia, Canada - sak_2011_1_27_50m (Metagenome... | ecosystem: Environmental > Aquatic > Non-marine Saline and...
CTTGCGAGGGGATTTTTCTTTAAATAATTGAACCTGGACCGAAACCGGTTGTTGAGCTGTTAAAAGAACCGAGCGAGTAAATCGGCGTATCTTGTGCAGTGGTTAAACCTGTTAAGGTCACTACGACCAAACTACCACCGTCAGCCCATTGCACGTCAATATTGCCATCTGTACCCAAAATGTTGTTAATAGTTGGGTTTATATCACCGGGGAAGTTCAATACGTCGCCTTTGCCAAAATTAGCAATGGTGTAAGCGTATTTACCAGCGATGAAATCAAACTGTACGTTGCTACCAGGTAACGTATTTGCATCAACAGAACCCGCCGCGCTGACGGCTTGGCTAATGAGACCATTCACTGTAGCTGTCGATGTATCTGCAATCAGCGTAGATACGGTTGTTGTTGTACCTAACGTTACGCCCGTAGCAACACCCAACGTGATGGCTAGTGTTTCCGCGCCTTCCGACGTTGAAAGATCATTCGCTGTAGTCAACGTTACTGAACCCGTTGTTGCCCCCGCCGCAATCGTGATATTACCTGTCAAAGCAGTAAGAGCAGGTGTGAAGTCACCCAATGCGATACCGGTACCGCTCAAAGTGTACGGAATGCTCAAGCCATTGGCAGGCGCAGCACTGGTCAATGTTGCCGTGTAAATCACTGCGGCACCTTCGTTGATACCTGCTGCCGCTGCATTGGAACTCAATGTCACGGTCGGTAAAACCACCACTGGTGTCACCACTGGTGTCAATGACGTATCATTGATGGTAGTAGACACCGGAGCCGAGTTAATCGCTACACCCGTAACGGTATTTAACGCAACTGTCACCACTTCGGGAGCTGTTTCGGTTAAGGTGTCAGCAACCGCACTCAACACCAACGTACCAGTCGTTGCACCCGCCGCAATGGTGATAGTGCTAGCACTTGTGGTGTAATCCGCTGTAGCGGTTGCTGTGCCGCCGAGCGTGTAAGGAATACTTAATGCTGTAGTAGAAGTACCACCTGTTAACGTTGCCGTATAAGTCACGGCACTGCCTTCATTTACGGACGTTGGCGATGCGGTCAATGTCACGGTGGGTGTGCCAGCAGGTGTCAATGACGCATCGTTGATAGTGGTAGACAACGCAGTCGTGCTAATCGCTAGACCCGCAACGGTATTTGACAACGCAACCGTCACAGCTTCAGCACCTTCCGTTAAGCTGTCGGCAACCGCATTTAACGCCAATGTGCCAACCGTTTGACCCGCTGCAATGGTGATAGTGCCGGTACTTGTGGTGGTGTAATCCGCTGGTGTTGTCGCGGTGCCGCCGAGCGTGTAAGGAATACTCCAACCGCCCACAGGTGCAGCACTAGCAGCCGTTGCCATATAAGTTACAGCGGCACCTTCGTTCACAGCTGTTGCGTTTGCCGTCAATGTTACGGCAACGGGTACCAATGACGTATCATTGATGGTGGTAGATACCGCAGTCGAGGCAACAATTGCAGTCGTACTAGGAATCGTACCTTGACCCAACGTAACCGTCACGGCTTCAGCCCCTTCAGTCTGAGTATCAGCGGTGGTATTTAATACTAATGTACCAGTCGTTGCGCCAGCTGCAATGGTGATAGTGCCGGTACTTGTGGTGGTGTAATCCGCTGCATTAGCTGAACCACTGATTGTATAAGGAACGTTCAAACCACCCACTGGTGCCGCACTGCTCAACGTTGCCGTATAAGTTACCGCGCCGCCTTCATTTACTGACGCTGCGCTTGCTGTCAATTTAACCAATGGAATTTCGGTTACGCCTGTACCATCGGTTTTAATAACAACAGCGACATTCTCTTGAGTCTTTAACACTGGCATGACACCCGCTGCGGATGCGGCAGGTACTGTTGTATTAAGAACAGTCGTTGCGAAATTACCATATTTTTGTGATGTGCCAATCGCGACACCGGCAGTGTCAGCCGTGATGTAATTGAACGTATCCGCACCCAGTACAGTAACTTCGGCACCATTGTTTAATGTCAACTTTGTCGTATGTGAGGCGACAACCGACTTAACAATTTGCAAGCCACCATTTAGCTGGATTGTATTTGAGCCTTGTGTATCACTGATTTTGATTTTTGCATTAGTAGCAGAAGCAAAAGAAGCAGGTGACAAAATATAAGTATCGTCACCAGCCGCGCCTGCGTTTACACCGTTTGTTACGGTTATCTTGTCATTACCTGAAGTAGCCATTTTTTTTACCTTTTAAATTGAGAGAATAATTTTTTGAACACGGATATTGCCCTGATTAAAAATCACCAGGGCAACCTATTTTCAAACTTAGATGACTACAATACTGACCGTTGCTGGATCGATAACACCCACCAATTCAACTGAAATCGGATTACCAGAAACATCCAAACCTAAATTCACAAACGTGCTACCGGCGACTTCATCAAACTGAACCGAAGCAACATTGCCGTTCGCTAATAAGTAACCATTTAACCCAGCCAATGTCGTAATGGCTGTAGAGGCGGTCGGCAAGTCGAATTGGATTCGATCACCGTCAGCTGATGTAAAATTCGTCAATGTCAAATTACCAGTCTGTGCCGCTGCGAATGTAAATAACTCTGGCGAGCCAACAACACCATTTACAATGTTAAACGCGCCAGTGTTAGTCAACGGGACGGTATTCACAGTAACCGCACCAACTGCCCCGTTAACAGCACCAGCGTTAAACGAACCGTTGCCCAACAACGTACTCATGGAAAGTACATTACCACCTATTGATTGGCCGCCTAAACCTAACACACTCAATAAGCCGTGCGATATTGCCACGCCATTTTCCACTGAATAAACCGAAGTAAAACCAGGTGCGCTACCTTCAACAAGAACAACGTGATCGTATTTGAAATTGTTACCAGGAATTGTTGCGGTTGCTGTTTTGTCCGCTACATACAACGCACTAACTGCCGAAAGCATTTTAGTTGCGTCTGCATTGCCGCTTGTATCCGACATGGTTGTTTTTACATAAGGAACAACTTTAACATCAAATCCTTGGAAAACGGGTGTCGTAGGAAGTGCCGTAACCCATTTCGCTGGTGTTTGGAACAAACCAGAGAAGTTAATAACATCCTGTCCAGCATCAATGTTCGCATCAAAATGAACAACCACTTGTTTGCCGAAGTTTTGCGCCAAAGACACCACTTCGTTGCTAGAACCGAGAGTTGTTAACCCATTGTTTGTTGTGCCTAACACCACAACATCAATACCGGTTTCTGATGTACCCGCGTTGATGACGTTATCTGACGTTGTGACACTGTTTCTACCAACAATATCAGTAAAACCAGAAGCCGTTGCTCCGTTAACCGTACCGTCATTTGCCATATCTGGCGACCAAACAAAAGTCGTTGCTGTCCCAGAGAAACCTATAGATGCAGTTGCCGCGTTACCGTTTCCTTGAGTTATTAAACCTTGCTCGGCGGCAATTGACGCGGCAGTACCCGTAAAAATGCTAGTACCCACAACACCATGTTGTGTATTGTAAATAGTCGCAAGTGTTGCACCGCTATTCGCAATATCAGTCGCCGTAGGTTGGGTAATCGTGAACTGAATATCACCCGTGTTATAAATGCCGTCGATTTTCGAGGTGATAACCAACGAGTTAGCTGGACCATCTTGAGCAATCAACAGTTTGTTTAAAACTGCATCGCTGTTGATGGCGGCTTTGATAGCTTGATTGATTTGTAGCTCCGTTGTGAAATAGCCCGACGATGGAGACTGTGGAATTAGCACATTGGCAGAGCTGTAACCATCAAATTTCACTGCCAATTTACCCAGGAACAAAGCGTAAGTTGGGTTGCTAGCTGATTCAAGATTGTTCAGGTTATCCGAAGCAAAAGAGTTGGCGGTGTTTTCAACCCACGTTGCTGTGGCAAGCGAGGTATTCGCCGTTGTTGAATTTTGCGACAACGTCACCATGCTGTTCAACGGATTAGAAACCGGTTGACGACCTGTGTTATCACTGTAGACAGTATCAAAACCAGTGCCGCCTAAGATATTTTTATCGCCAGCACCTGGTGTTGAAATGATGTCGTTACCTTCACCACCTGAAACAGTGATGTTGTTATTCAACTTTTGGTTCGTGTACCAAGCCTGTGTGTTGCCAGCCGCTTTATAGTTACCGCCGCCATTAACACTTCCAGAAGCTTCTTTGTCGGTATAGATTCCGACGGTGAGTTTGTCATTACCAGCACCGCCTTGAACGCTCAACGTAAAGTCTTCGCGACCACCCAAGTTGTTGGTTTGAACTGCCATCGCTTGCGGGTCAAGAGCAACAGTGATGTTGTCATTTTGAGCGGAACCCGTGTACACGAAGTTAACGTTATCGGTCACTGCCAATGCAGGAGACTCATCGATTAAATTCATATATTTTGCAATCGACGCTTGTGTAATCGCTGCATTGAACGTAATCGCGCCCCCTAATCCAGTTGTTGGGTTAGCGGTCATCGCTGACGCATCAATTACACGCACATCGTTGAAGCCGTATTGGTTAAATTGGCTGCCACCGTTCGCAGTGACCATACCAGGAATGGGTTGACCCACACCGTTGACACCATAAACAACACCATTTGATGAAACTCCGCCCACACCGTTCAAGGTATTGACTGTGCCACCGAACGGCGTACCCGGTGCAGAAGTACCGCCAACACCATTCACAAGATTCGAGCCTAATGAACCACTAGCTGTAGCTGTTGAGCCATTTGAATTATTTGTAGAAGTACCGTCAGCGAAACTGCTTGGCACAGTGATAACGTTGCCACCAGGAATAGTATTGCCAACAAAATTCATATTTGTAGACGAATTATTGCCTGTCATAACTTGACCCATTACAGTCAAATTACCGTTGTGAATGCCTGTTTTATTCGACATCGTGTTCGGCGTGCTGTCGATGTACACTTCTCTCAACGCATTGTTTGTTGAGTTCATCGCTTCTAATTTACTAGAGCGATCAACGTGAACGTTGAATTGATCAACACCCTGTGACAAAGAAGTGTCACCGATAGACAAACTACCCACAACCAAATTACCACCTGTTGAACCACGACCCACGTCATCAATGATGATGTCACTGGTGACTAAAGGAGACAAGGTAGTTGGTGCAGTGCTAGTAACGTTAGAGTACAAGTTACTATTGGCTTTCACACCACCCGTAGTTATCCATTCACTTCTAGCACTATCTAAAAGAGCATTGCCCAATGAAGTTAAAGTAATACTCTTGCCACCAGAAGCAACTGCGCCTGTATCGGCATCTAATTTTGTGAATGGCACGCCCATGACTGCAGAAACTTTACTTTCTAAATTTACGGATACGCCATCTGTTGTTCGTATCGCACTTTTCAAGCCTAATTTTACCGCTGCCAAAACGTCTTCGTAACTACTCGTGATTGGCCCACCGTCTTTTTGAATGGGCATTTGATAGTCGACACCGTCTACTGAAAGTTTAAAACCGGTGTAGACGTTGCTTCTCAAAGGATTTACTGCAGTAACAGGAGCAATGCCTTGTGCGCCTTTAATATCAAGCAATTGAATCGTCAAAGTGTTAGCTTTGCTTGATTCGCCAGCCCGCAAAGAGTTCGGATCGAAGTAAACGCCGTAATCAACATGACCAGGATCAGTTGATACCATTGCAATAGTAACGTCTTTCGTTACTTCCCAGGCTGTTGTTCCCGCTGCTCTAGTGGCTACGTCATTAACAGTACGATCAGCATTTAAAATAACTTCTTGACGATCATTATTTGAATCAACAGTCGAATTTGAAGATTTAATTCTGATGTCTTCAATCAACAAATCACTACGACTGTTGTTGTCTTCATAACGGGTAACACCCACCATGTTTTGAGCGTCAATTTGAACTTGATTCGTTTGTGACGTGTTGTTGTTCGTCGAATCAAAAGAATTGGCTTGAGCGTGTAATTGGACAGTGCTGATACCAGTAGTATTAGCTAAAATCGCAAAACCTTGTGAATTGGCAATCGTCGCAACCAATTTATCGGCACCTGAACCCGTTAACGTATCGCCAGTTTGTAACGTGTTCGCAGTATTCAAAATAGGTGCGACGAACGTGCTTGCTGTGGTTACTGCAAAATCATCTACGCCAGTAGTAAGTGTAGTGTGTGAAACGGCACTAGACACTACAACAGATGCAACAGGTGTGACAGGGAATGACTTTGTGTCCAAACTTGCGCTTGGAATCGTCACGACAGCGGCGGCTGTTGCACTAACAGTTTGACCACCAATCGTGATGGTCGGTGCAGCCCCACTCACTTCCACTTGTTGTACTGGAGCTGTACCGTTTGAGAAGGTTAATGACCCTGCTGCACTGCCTAAGCTTACCGTCGCAATAAGCGTTTTACCAGAAATATCAGAAACTTGTAATGTATTACCAGCTTGTTTGAACGTGTAGTCGGTTGATGCACCCGTGAATTGAACGCGCTCAACGTTTGCGTCCACAATCGTACCCGTTACGGTTGAATCAATAAGAACAGCCTGAGTACCTGATATACCATGAATATCGCTGTTGCTGTTACTTACCTTGAAAGATGCGTCAAGAGGGGTTAAAACTGTAGTAGACATAAAAACTCCGAGAAAAATAAAAATTTTAAGTGCTTAAATCACTTGGTTACAAAAAATACAATTCCCTTACCTAAAATTATAAAGGTAAGGGAACGTTGTCCAAATTATGCCACGATAACAGAATTAGCACCAAATTCAGTATTAAACGAATTTACTGAACCGATAAATTCTTGAGCTCCTGTTAAACCGGTCAATACAAGATGAGTCGTTGTGCTACCCGACGCATACGTTACATCAATTTTATGATCCGTGTAGTCAAAATTACTCACTTGTGGTGCATTGCCCGCTGGGAAATGAAGCACGTCACCGCTAGCAAAATTTGCAATGGTGTAAGTGTAATCTCCAGGCGTTACATTAAACTGAAGATTGCCAGTGGCTGCATCGGTTGTACCAGATGCGGTCACGGGTGTAGCTACCGGTGCCGTACCTGTAGTACCTGTAGTACCTGTAGTACCTGTAGTACCTGTAGTACCTGTAGTAC
>Ga0257143_1000259_pt1 | contig 7061 bp, 11 predicted proteins | sample saktaT_12_FD_194406 | JGI IMG/M metagenome (GOLD analysis project Ga0257143, IMG submission 194406) | Metatranscriptome of saline water microbial communities from Sakinaw Lake, British Columbia, Canada - sak_2011_1_27_50m (Metagenome... | ecosystem: Environmental > Aquatic > Non-marine Saline and...
CTACTCAGCAGTTCATGAACGAACTCGCATCTGACCGTCGCGAAGCACAAGAAATCTGGCGAAGAGGTTTCGTAAGCGTGGTGGAAGAGGCTGCACCTGAGCCCGTTGTCAAAGAGGAAGTTGCGGAAGAGGTTGCGCCACAACCCGTCGTTGAGGAAAAAGCTGCGGAAGAAACCGTTCCTGAAGAGATAGAAGTAGCGGCGGAAGCTGCACCCTCTCCCGAAGAACAGGTATTGAAAGTTATTGCGAGATACCCTGAGGGGATCAAATTGGTTGACATTGGCAATGAATTGGGCGTGGATTGGAGAAGCCTCATCGGAGTTGTTAAGCAGCTTGAAGACAGGGTCGAGAAGATCGATAACCTGTATTATCCGAAGAGCTAGGGCTTGAAAGGCGGAAGAGAGGTTATAAATATGGCAGTAGAGGCAACTGTTCTTCGCCTTGAACCTGGGAAGGATTTTGTGGTCACTCCGTTTATAGAGAGTATCTGTCGGCGTTGTTTGGCCTACTTAGAGGCTGGCTACCCCGTCCATTTGAGTGGACCAGCAGGTACTGGCAAGACGACTCTAGCTATGCATCTGGCTGGGCTTTTGGGTCGGCCTGTGATGCTCATATACGGTGACGAGGAGTTCGGCTCTTCAGACCTTTTAGGCGGGGACAAGGGACTAGTTTCCAGGCGACTGGTAGATAACTATGTCCATTCGGTTTTGAAGACCGAAGAGAATGTGAAGAGTATATGGGTCGATCAAAGGCTCACTACCGCCTGTAAAAGCGGGTATACACTCGTCTACGATGAATTTTCCCGTTCTCATGCTGAGGCCAACAATGTGCTTCTTTCTTTGCTCGAAGAGAAGCTGCTAGTATTGCCGGAAGGTAGATACGGCGAAAGCTATGTAAGTGTCCATCCTGAGTTTCGGGCGATCTTCACCAGCAACCCTGACGAGTATGCGGGTGTTTATACTCCTCAGAGCGCCCTGCTTGATAGGATGATCACTATCAAACTTGGCTGCTACGATGTTGAAACAGAGATAGCTATTACTGCGGCTAAATCCGGACTTCCCACAAAGGACGCCGAAAAGATTGTAGGGATCGTAAGGGCCTTAAGGGAAGAAACGGATAATACTATGCAGCCGACTATTAGGGCTTCCATCATGATCGGACGGCTCTTATGCCACCGGCAAGGCAAGCTTAAACTCGACGACGAGGTGTTCATGGAAACCTGCTTGGATGTTCTGTGTGCTGGTTCAGATGCTGATGGAAAGGTTCGGAAGGTTATAGAGGCTAAACTCGGCTAGAAATGCCCTACCGTGTAATAGTATACCAAAGGGGAAGCGACCATGAACAGGCTCAGGGGGCTTCGGGATATTTCCACCTTTATGAATCTTAGGCGATCGCGCGCCTTGGCCCAACGAAATGTATATGAGATTTTCAATGAATTGGCTCAAATGGCCCGGGAAAAGGCGCGGCTAATTAGAGAGAGGGAAAACTGGCAGGAAAGGCTAGATCGGATCGATGAGCGTTTGAAGGAGATAGATAAACTGGAAGTATCGCTACGGCAGTGCATAGCTGAGAAGGAGAAAGCAGCTTCCGATGTTGAGGATGCTAAGGATGTTCAGGACACTAAACAGACCGCCAAAAGTGAGGGACGCGAGGTGACTGTAAAGTACTGAAAAGCGAAGGACGGGTATGTTAGGCTAATGATAAAGACGAGAGTTAGAATTCTACTTCAGAGTCGCGGTATGCTGGAGTGTGCCTTCAGTGGTGGTTTTGGTAAGCCTTTGATGCATTAATCGCCGGGAAGGATGCAGGGGGAGGTGAGCTTATGTCCGCAGGTAGTTTAATAAGGGTGGTTGCCCAGGTGGATTCAGAGGGAAGGATTGCGCTTCCGAGAAATATACTGATAGCGATGGATATGAAGGAGAAAGATATCGTCGAATTGAGGGTTATTAGATCCGGCAAGGCAAATAAAGTAACAATATCAAAGCGCCTGGATTGCCGATAGAGCAGTAGGGCACCGACCTTATGCTCCCCAATAATTGGTTAGACAACCAGTTCTGGTTGTTGTTGAGATGCGCACCAATGCAATAGAGCGGGTAACTGGGGATATGCAACCAGTAACATATCTTATTCACTGCATCATCGAGGACGAAGACACGGTTTATATGCCTTTGGCAACTGATTTAGAGAAGATCGCGTACAAGGACATTGCAGCGGTTGCCAGGAGAGTTGATGCGAGAAGCGCCGATGATCTAAACTCCGACAAGGAGCAATTGAAAAATTGGCTTGTGGCGTATCAGCAGACTAATATTGATATTTTTCACCACTCTACGATACTTCCCCTTAGATTTGGCACTATGGTGGATCAGAAGGAAGCGGTAGAGGATTTCCTAGCTTCTAGTTATATACATATAAAATGGGCTCTCGATAGGTTGAAAGGGAAAGCTGAGTTCGCCGTTCAGCTCTCCTGGGATCTGAATATGGTGTTAGGAGAGATAAGCCAGGATGAACAGTGGTTGAGTAAAGTTAAAGCGTCGATCGACTTGGCGGACAAGGTTGAGATGGGGCGGCTGCTCTTCCAGGCTGCAGACACGAAGAAGAAAGAGATCGTCGCCTCTGCGCATCGTAAGCTTTCTGCGGTCTCTCTTGATTCTTCGGATGGGAAATGTACCGATGAATCGATGATTATGAATAGAAGCTACATGATTGAGAGATCGGCGGAAGAATCGTTTGACGAAGCTATGGCGGAACTGGGCAAGGAGAATGAATCATATCTTAGCTTCAAATATGTGGGTCCAATTCCCCCATACAGCTTTGCCCCGTTGGAATTTAAGCTGGGAAACTTTGAGTTGATAAACGCGGCAAGGAAGGAACTTCTGTTGCTTGAGCGCGCGCGCTCCGCCGAGATCAAAGCTTCATATCGAAGGCTATCTTTGAAATATCATCCCGACAAAAATCCGGGCGATCAGCATTCTTCCGAATGTTTCAAAAAGTTAAGCGACGCTTATAAGCTCTTAGAAACATATTGTCGCAGTCGTGAAGAGCCTATAGCACCTGGAGAGAAGGGCGAATACTCCTTTACGAAGGACGATGTAGAGAAGGTTTTCATTTCCATTCGCAAAGCCTAAGACCTTGGCTTTGGCCGAACAGCTTCAAGAAGATATCCAAGGGGGGAAAATCATGTTGAAGGTTGCGGTTATCATTCTCATCATTATGCTTGCTTATGGTGGTATATACTCGCTAATGAGCATTATCGTACCAAAGGTGATGATGAAAAGCGCCTTCGCGGCTACAACTGGCAAAACTCTCGACAATGCACGGGATGATGGTTATATGAAGGCACTGACGGGTGGGCGAAGAAATCACGGATTATATGCACTGACCACAACAATAGCCGGTTTCTTTGTCCTATTTGCTGGTTTCCGAAAAGCGCAGAAATGGGCGTGGTGGGCTTTTCTGGTCGTAGGGGGCATAGCATGGCTGTGGAGCTTGGTGTATGCCATAATCATTGTCGACAAAGTGGCTATCCCCTTCACTGCCATTGGCATGGTAATGTTCCTGGTGGGATTGCTCATCCCCATCAAGGCATTCTTTGGAAAAGGGGCGGAAGAAGCGTGATAATGGGGAAAGCAGCATAAAGTTTGGGTGCATTAGTCTTAATGAATATGGTTGTGCGGTGCCGCATCTGTATTATATGCATCAATCGCCTTTCCACTCCACAAGAGATATGCTCTACCATAGTATCAGAAGAAAGTAGACCAATGCTCAGAAGAAACAATAACGGAAATTCGAATTATGGGAAGCTCTTCTACGCGGTTATCTTGGCAGATCGAGAGTGCAACTTCGGTCCTGTGGGATTAGATAACAAAACAGTCCACGGCATTCACTACAAAGATGTAGGCGTATTAGTGAGCGATTACCCGCGCGTTGACTCAATCAAGCTACTCAGAAAGAACCTCGCTCCATATCACCAGGTTATCAGGAAGGCCTCAGAGCACTTTACCACCATCCCCGCCAGGTTCGGCCAAATAGCCCGCGATGCGGGTGAGGTAAACATCGCGCTAAGAAAAAACTATCAGATAATCCGGGGAGAACTGGCGCGGCTTGACGGAAAGGTGGAGATGGGTCTGAAGATCGGTTGGGACGTTGAGGATGTCTTCGAGTATTTCATTGGGAAGGACGACAAGCTCAGAGCTCTTAGAGATCAACTCATGAGGCAGGATAAAGTTCCCAGCCGAAAGAAAATGATCGATTTTGGCAGCTATTTTCACGAGAGGATGAACCAAGCCAGGGGGCAGATCACTGAGAAGACTCTTGCCGCCTTGCCACCGGCTGAGGTTAGGGTCGAGGATATTCACGATGATAATATGATAACCAACGCGACGCTTCTTATAGCAAAAGATCTACGAAAGCAGCTTGAGGATACGATTGATGAACTGGGCAAGTCGATGGGGGATGAGTATAGTCTAAAACTGGACGGTCCCTGGCCGCCGTTCAGCTTTGTTGAACGTCTGGAACTGCATCTTGAAAGGTGATATTCCATGGGGTTGTTGGATAGTATACTGTTTGCACCTGTTAAGTGTGTATACCTAATAGGGAAGAAAGTGCATGAGAGGGCCATTGATGAGCTTCTTGACGAGGATGGAACCAGAGCAAAACTGAAAGAGTTGTATACGGAGTTCGAGAAAGGCAAGATCGGTGAGGAGGAATTCGAGCGCCGGGAGGAGGAGTTGGTTGATCGTATAGAGGAGATCATGTCCTACAAGGAAAGCAGAAAGGCGTAAAGGTGTAAGCCATGCAGTTGAAGGAAGCTATCGATAAAGCCATAGAGCAGTTGAAATCGGTGTTGGCTCTGGAGACCTCCAGTGTCATCGCAGCTTCTAAAAGGGAAGATGGATGGCAGGTGACAATCGAGCTAATCGAAAGGAAATCTGTCCCGGATACGCAGGATCTTCTAGGTACGTATGATGTTACCCTCAATGATGAAGGTGAAATGACAGGCTATGAGCGAAGAAGGATACGCAGACGGATGGATTTGGAGGAATCCGTTGAGTAGAAACGAGGAATAGGAAAGACAACCTTGTTGCGATATTCTCGCTTTATTTACGATAGATACCCCCAGATCGCTTCCTGTTGAAGGATAATTTATGCCAAGGAGGAATTATAATCATAGTGGAGGAACTATACCTTTATTGCCTTAGAGAGAGAACCGAAAGTGCTCCAGCGATTTCCACAAAAGGTATTGATGGAAAGGGGGAGGTCTTTGTCTTTCCTTACCGTGAATTGGAGGCAATAGTAAGTAACTCTCCCGAAGAATTTACATCGGAAGAGATTCAGAAAAAGGCACAAGAAGACTTGAACTGGATTAAGGAAAAAGCAGTCGCTCATGAGAAGGTTATAGAACAGGCGATGGGGAAAGATAATGAGGCTTTAAGCTTGATTCCAATGAGATTTGGCACCATTTTCAAGGACGCGACAAGTTTAGAAGAATCATTAGATGAAAATTATTCCAAAATCAGAGAAGTTTTACAGAGGATTCGAGGGAAACAGGAGTGGAGTGTAAAGGTATATCTGAAGGATAAAAGACTTATTGAGCGGAGGGTAAAAGAGACGAATGAAGCAATAAAAGAGAAAGAGAAGGAAATTGCTTCTTTACCTGAGGGTATGGCCTTTTTTATGGAAGAAGAGCTAAAAGAGGCTATTTCCAAAGAATTGGACAGAGAATTGAACAATATTGTGGATGTTCTTTTTGAAGGTTTAGAAAAGCACACTGCGGAGTCAGTCAAATGTAAGATTTTGGAGAAGGAGTTAACAGGCAGGCAGGATCCCATGGTTTTAAATGCAGCCTGTTTAATCTGTGAAGAAGAAATCGAGGATTTTAGGAAAGAGGCTGAGGACTTAAACCAAAAGATACAAGCAGAGGGGTTTTGCCTTGAATACAGCGGCCCCTGGCCTGCCTATAATTTCACTTCCTATTGAAGATATGGTCGATAAGAATGATAAAGTAACGTTAGTAGATGCCTTGGATAAGGTTTTAGAAAAGGGAGCGGTCATTAATGGAGAACTAGTAATAAGATTGGCCGATATGGATCTTTTTTTCTTGGGCTTAAGGCTTATACTTACATCGGTTTCTAAGGCAGAAGAGCTTTCTGGTAAGAGTTTTAGTGACCGAAACAGAGAAGCTACCCCGGAAGATATCGAGTATATAGAAAAATTACAAAGAGAGATAAGAAAGGCTGAGGCAAACATCCCTAAATTCATCGATATGGATAACCCCAAAGAGACGGAACAGGGCTTAGCTAAATTGGTTTTAACCTTAGTTGAACTTATAAGAAGACTCATGGAGAAGGAAGCCTACAGAAGGGTAAAGAGAGGATCACTTTCTCCAACAGAAATCCAAAAATTAGGATTAAGCCTCAAAGCGGTTCAGAAGAAGATAAAAGAAGTTCAGGCAATATTTGGCATTGAGGATGAGGAGCTAAATATAGATTTAGGTCCTTTGGGGAATTTGATGTAGAAGGAGATAAAAGCAGAATGCAAACAATGGCACAAGGACAAATGATACATCCTACTGAAGCCGCTGGTCTTGCTGAGATCCTAGAGAGAGTTTTAGATAAAGGGATAGTGATAGCGGGGGATATTAAGATACAGATTGCTGACGTTGATCTTCTAACTATCAAGATAAGGCTTCTGATTGCCTCCGTAGATAAGGCTAAGGAAATGGGCATCGATTGGTGGGAACATGATTCGTACCTCTCATCAAGAGCGAAAGAGGTAGAAAGCGAAGAGAGGATTAGGGAACTTGAGGCAAAGGTTGAGCAATTAGCAAGCGAGGCATAGGGATGGAAATAAAAGATATTGTGGAAATAGCAAAAAGGAAGTTAGCCGAACTTACAGAATTTAACTCGCCAAACGTGATAGGAATCGACAGAGAAGGGGATATATGGCATATTAGTGTAGAAATAGTAGAAAAGCCTTCTCAAGCAGTTAATTTGGAGATTATGGGAATTTACGACGTCCGAATCGATACTTCCGGGAACCTCCTTGGCTTTGAGAGGACAGGC
>Ga0257143_1000264_pt1 | contig 6979 bp, 3 predicted proteins | sample saktaT_12_FD_194406 | JGI IMG/M metagenome (GOLD analysis project Ga0257143, IMG submission 194406) | Metatranscriptome of saline water microbial communities from Sakinaw Lake, British Columbia, Canada - sak_2011_1_27_50m (Metagenome... | ecosystem: Environmental > Aquatic > Non-marine Saline and...
GATGAAGGTCGCTTCGTTTGGATTATATTTGTTGGGGTAAGTAACTGGTATTATATGATATATTTTGTAGTAACTGTTCTTGTCAGTGGATGTTGTCAGTTTATAGAAATTTAATTAGAATGGTAAATTTATATTTTTATTTTTTTTGTTTAATCCCCAAAAAATATTAATTTTTATTCTTCAAGGAGGTGAGAAAATTTAAAAACAACATACCATATTCAATTTTTCATTATTTACTTAAATCACATTTATTCTTAATGAAATTGAGAGGAGGTGAAAAAAAGAAGGTGTATTTTTCAAGAAGAAGTTATAACGAATCACTAAATCCTAATTAATTTGGAGGAGTCTTATGTCTGTGAAAAAAATTAATAAACTTCCCATAGTATTTGCTATGGGCTTGATTGTTGCACTATTATTCGCCGTACCATCATTTGCGGGGTTAGGAAAAATCGCAGGTGTGGTAACGGACGAACAAACCGGAGAGCCTCTCGCTGGAGCGCAGGTACAGATTGTCGGAACGGCAATGGGTGCTGCTGCTAATGCAGATGGGCAATATTTTATATTAAATGTATCTCCGGGAACTTATACTCTTAGAATTAGCATGATGGGGTACGCAACAAAAGAAGTGCAAAATGTAGGTGCTCAATTGGATGTTACGAGAACTCTTGATGTCCAACTGAAAACAACAGTCATTGAAGGTGAAACTGTATCGATTGTTGCTGAACGTCCTGCAGTTGATAAAACAATGACAGCTACAAAAATCAATTTTAGCAAGGAAATCGTGGACAATGTACTTCCGGTTCACGATTTAAATGAAATTTTACAAACTTCAGTAACCACTCAATCAATGCGTGGCGCTAACAAAACTGGTGTTGCATACATGGTTGACGGTGTAAACATCACCGATATTATGTCTTCGGCTGGTGGTGGAGTTGATGGTTACACCAACGTAAGACGAAACACCAACACCATGAGTTCATCTACCGGTGAGTATAACAACGAATTGAACGTTGATCCGAGAGGGCGTTCTGCGGAAATGGTTCAGACGACTGCTAATATTAGTCAGAGTACAGTTGCCGAAGCAAACGTTATTGCCGGTACATTTAATGCCGAATATGGCGCTTCCGCAGGTGTTGTTAATATCGCATCAAAAAGTGGTGGCAAACAATACTCCGGAAAATTATTTATCCGGTCGAGTTTGGGCGGTTTAGATCATGCTGGTCCCTCGGCTTATGACGCGCCTGATGCAGACGGTAAAACTGCTGCTCAGAAGTGGGCGACAGGTAGACAAAAACTGATCGACGAAGGCAGCGCTGATCGTGCCGCGTTAATGGCATGGACGCCGGATAGTTACGAATATGGTGACGATCCACGAATCGCGTCTGAATTCACTCTTGGCGGTCCTTTGACAGATAAAGGAAATTTCTTTTTTGCTGGTAATTTCCTTAACGATCATGGTCGTTACCCCGGCGAATTCCAGAGAAATCTTGGTTTGTCTCTGAAATTAAATTACGATCTCGGCGAATCAGACCGGGTAACTGTTTTCGGTAAAGTTGATGATTGGGGACAGTTGTTTGGCTGGACCAATCGCTCTTATACCTATATGTACCAATTCTGGCTGGAAGGACAGCCGGTTTGGGATAAAACAGGTCTTATTTCTTACCTGAAACATACCCATACCTTTAATCCTGCCAGTTTTTTGGAAACAACCATCAGTTATGTTGGCAATGACAAAATCTGGGGTTACAAACCGGTTGACGGTCAGTTGGAGTATGATAATTACGGTGATTCCTGGTTAATACTGGATACTGCGGAAAAAGCCAATTATTACCTGAATAATTCGAAGACCAGGTTGTTTAATACTGTGCCGGGTAACGATCCGCTTTACCAGGTTGATGGCTTCGGAAACCAGATTCGCTTTGGTATATCCGGTTATCATTATGAAAATATGAAAACCAGCACCCTGACCCTGGCTTCTAATTATACCAACCAGATCAATTTTAATCATCAATTAAAAGCCGGTGTGGAATATAAGTTGAATAATGTCGATGAATTTTCACACAAATCAAGTGTTGGCTTCCCTGATCCTGCCTTCAAATTTGAAACTGTCATTTATGACATCAATCCCTGGTCGTTTGGTACGTTTGTCCAGGATAAAATTGAGTATGAAGGCATCATCGTCAACCTCGGCTTGAGATACGATGCTTACAATATGGATACGGAAATATATAAGGATCTGTATTCACCGACGGTTCGTGATACGCTTGCGAATAATCAGGCAGTTATTATATGGGGTGATACGAAAAAATGCGAAACGCGTCAGTATTTCAGTCCGCGAATTGGTATTTCTCACCCGATCACTGCTAATGCCGCTATGCACTATAGCTGGGGTATTTACACAACGCAACCCAATTTGGGCTACTGGTTGAGAAATTACGGTTTTTTCCCCAATGTTTCATTGCCGGCAGTATGGAACGCTGATCCTGAACCTGAAAAAGCAACTGCTTATGAAATCGGTATTAATGTTGCTTTGACCAACGATTTTGGCGTTGATTTAACTGCTTATTACCGTGATGTCAGGAACGGCAGCGCGACTGGATGGAATGTAAACCTGGTCGCTAATGAATTTGCACGATATTCTTACGTTACTAACTGGGGCTACCGCGATAGCCGTGGTTTGGAACTTAATTTCTGGAAACGACCCACTCCTGAAAGATATTTTGGCATAGTAGGTTTGTCCGGTAATTTAAGCGTTTCTTATGCTTACGACAAATCTTCAGCTGACGCCTACAATATTAACATGGATAAAGAATTTGCCAAAGATCTCAGCCTTGGCGCTACTCCGGATTGGGATTGGGGTATTACCTATTATTGGCCAACATATTCTCGTGGTTATAATGATTGGAAAGCCAAACTGTCAATGCTGTGGGATTTCCCGTTTGAAGTTAAAATGTCAACCATGGCGACTTATAAAAGCCCCTGGCGTTACACGCAAGAAGTCGATGTGGTCAACACCCGCTACGAAGCCAAAAAGGACGGAGAAGATTTCTTACAGCTTGATTTGCGTTTAACAAAATATCTCACAATTGCCGGTATCCGCGGTGGTCTTTTCGTAGAAGTGTTAAATGTTCTGGATCGTGAAAATATCCTGACTTTTGATGATTACGATGACCAACATCTCTATGAGAAAGATGGTAATCCATGGGGATCATGGAATCGACCGACCGATCAATACGGAAGCCCGTTAGCAGGTATTGCAAGAGAAATGTATGTTGGTTTTGAAGTCTCTTTCTAATTTTTTAGATAAATAAATAGAATAGACTTTCTCAATTAGGTTAAATTTAGGAGAAACGTAATGATAAAAAAGAAATTCGCAATTCTTATGATCATATTTCTCATAGGTCTGAGTACATCGGTTCTGGCAACGGATTGGACCGGGAGCGGCATTGTTTGCTGCGGTGATCTATGGGAAAGTTATATGCCAAGCGGTATTGGCAAAAATTCGGAATCCAAGGAATCGAACACCGATGTGCTGAAAAACAAATTGCTTGTCAGAATCGGTAATATGGACCGCGCCTGGACGTCTCCAACGATGCACTATCCAGCCGGCGATATTTTTACATTGACCTGGTCTTCCGGAATCTTTATGACTGAATATCATCCCACTGAAGAAATTGGCGCTTACCGTGAATCGATCGCCTCTGATGTGGATAATTACAAGAATTACTGTGACGCCTTCTGGATGCCAGGTATGGGAAACACTGATAAAGCTGTTACATCGAATGGTGATGTACATGGTGGCGCTCCCTGGACGGATGGTACGCGTACTCAACAACTCTATGAATTCTTTCAACCCACTAACATTGGTGTGGATGTAAAAGGTCGAATTCGCGGTTTCAGTTACAACGAAGCCAACATGAACGACTTTATCGCCATAGAATTAGAATTAACCAACACAGGTGTACAGGATAATAACTGTGACGGTACCATCGATCGGGAAAATCACAAGATTGAAGCACTGTCTCTATTGATCGATGATGCGACTTATGGAAGTATGTGTCTCAATACTAGTGGTACACGGTGGACCGGTTGGTGGCCAGCTTCACGACTTTCAGGCTACGACGCCAGTCCTGATCCTGATGGTAATCCCTGGGATGTACCCGTTGTCTTTGCAACTAATATTGGGGAGGCAGATTGTGATGTGGATACCCGCTGGGCTGCTGATGGCAAAAGAAAAGTTGCCTGGCGTACCAATAGAGCCTATTTCCAGGATATCTGGAATGGTCAACACTGGATTGCCGCCAAGCAAGGTGCCTTGGATGGCGGTTCTGCTGCAGCTGATAAATCGACAATTTACGGCAGCCACCCAATCGGCGAAGGCGCTGAAAGAGGCTGGTATGCGACCCGTAACAGAACCAAAATCGGCGAACCTTATGGTAATTTCCTGATGGCAACCGGTGTTTTTTATGAAGAAGGCGGCAAAAGCGAAGATCCGACTATTCTTTTGGGTAAAGTACTCAAACCGGATCCGAATTATTTTGATACGTCTCAGCCTTATACTGTGGGCAACCCGGTATCATTTGCCAACCTGCCGGTGTTAGGCGGACAGCCCATGGGTGATATGAAATTCACCGGATTCTATTATCAGAACTGGGAAAAAAATTATCCAGGCACACCAAGCCCCGGAATTCCCGCGGAAGATGAATGGACTGCCGGCAGCACAGTCAGAACCATTTATAACTTTGGCTCAGGCGCATCTTCCGGTGTTGGACCTTTTTCATTGGAAGTTGGTGAAACCATGACTGTTGTTGGAGTTGAATATGGCGGCTATCGATTAAAAGGTGTTCGCAATGCAGTTGCAGCAGCGCGTTTTGCTTATGAAAACGACTGGAATGTACCGCTTCCCCCAACTATGCCGGATATAATGGTTATGGGAAAACCAATAGGAGAAATTGTAAAACCAAGGATTATCTGGGACGATGCTGCTGAAAGCGCTGCAGATTTTGCCGGTTATAAAATCTATCGTGTTACGGCTTTCCCGCAATATCCAACAGAGATAGTCGGAACACGGATGCTGGATTCATATCACCATCAAGGTGCAGCTGATGTTGGTTTAACTTATGAAGAACTGTCAGCCAAATACGCTCAACCGAAGAACCCGAATGACAGCCCAGGTATAAATTATTTGGCATGGAATCCGGGCTTACACGGACCCTGGACAATTGTGAAATACATACCAAAATCTGAATTGGGCAGCTATACAAACGGGGAAAGTGATGCCGGAACTTATCCTTACGAATGGGTAGATTTATCCGATGAGTGCAAGTTTGGCTATACTTACTGGTATTACGTGGCGGCTTTTGATAATGAAAGCGGAACAATTGCCAATACGACTTATACCAGCCTGGAAAGCGGAAAAGAAAACGTTAACGGACGTTTGGGTACATGGATGGGGACTTATCCGTGGACAACCAAATCAGGCTTCTTTCCTGGCGATGAAAATCCGACTGGCATAAAAGATATCGGTGCGCCTTTTGCGCTTCTCCCGGCAGCTATCGAACCGTTTAAATTAAGAAGTGGTGAAGTTGAAATATTGGTCAGACCGAATCCGTATAAAGTTCAGGCGCCACATGATGTTGGAAATGAACATAAAATTATGTTCTACAATTTGGCGGCTGGTACAAAAATCCACATTTTTGACCTGTCCGGTCAAGTCATGGATGTCATCGAGTATTACGGGTTGAATCCATTGAACGGAACAGCTTTCTGGGACATGTTCACAAAAGATGGTCCTGAAGTTCAAAGTGGTCTTTATGTTTGGGTTGCCAAGTATCCTGGTGGCGAACAAACCGGTTACTTAGCAATTATGCGCTAATGGTCAATAATAAATTAAGAAACTTAAGAAATTAGGAGAATATGCTCTATGAGACATAAAATAATCTCCACGCTGCTTATCTGTGTATTACTAATATTCGCAGCAAGCGGCTTTGGACAAGAAATGAAAAAGACTGGAACATCAGGTGCCTCAATTTTAAAAGTTGCCGTTGGCGCAAAAGCAACAGCCTTAGCCAGCGCAATGACAACGGTTACAGGCGATGTCAACCAGTTGTTTTGGAATCCGGCAGGTATTGTTCTGGAATCCGGGGAAACTCAATTAACTTTTTCTTATAATGACTGGATTGCTGATCTGAGCCATAATGCTTTTGCAGTGGCTCATGCTTTTGGCAATCTTGGTACATTTGCAATCGGCGGTATGATGTCAGGTGTTGGTGATATTGTTGCAAACCGTGACATCGAGGAAGGTTTAGAAGGTGTGGATTATCTTACTGATCCTACTTTCGATTACAATTCAAATTTTGTTGCTTTGAGTTGGGCACGTAATTTTACTGATAAGTTATCATTAGGAGCAACCGCAAAATACTACAGCGAAACCATCGATGGTGTTGGTGTTTCTGCGTTTGCCATGGATTTTGGTGCGATTTATAAACTCGGTTACAAAGATCTCGCGATCGGCGCCAGAATTCAAAACCTGGGTCAGGATTATGAATACTATTACGTTCCGATAAACCTGCCGTTGCTTTTTAGCTTTGGTGTATCATACAGCTTCTTTGATACTGATGCTATGGGAGTTAAAGGATACCTGGATGCTGCCAAAGCGTTGGACAGCGACCAGATGATCCTAGGTGGTTTAGAAGCCCATTTGTACAAAAACGTTTTTGTGCGCAGCGGCTATAAATTCAACTTCCAGGGCGTTAAGGATGAATATCTTGAACGTATCTATTTAGATAATCAGTCCTTAAAACGTACTGATGAAGGAATGTCAATCGGCGCTGGTTTGAATATTCCCTATGATAACTATAAGTTATCCATTGATTATACCTATACAGCATTTGATGTTTTGGCTGACGTGAATCGTTTTTCCTTGACATTCAAATTCTAAGTTAGGTTAAGAAATATTTAGTTGTCATTTTTTATTAAA
>Ga0257143_1000281_pt1 | contig 6880 bp, 6 predicted proteins | sample saktaT_12_FD_194406 | JGI IMG/M metagenome (GOLD analysis project Ga0257143, IMG submission 194406) | Metatranscriptome of saline water microbial communities from Sakinaw Lake, British Columbia, Canada - sak_2011_1_27_50m (Metagenome... | ecosystem: Environmental > Aquatic > Non-marine Saline and...
CAGGCTACAGCCATCCTCTCGGGCTGTTCCGCCACGGAAGTTACTCCGGGCAGGTGATACGATCGCCCTTTGAGGGCGTAAAGGCAACAAAATTGCTTTTGCTGCGGGGTGGTACTTAGTACAGTGGTAACTAATCACTGACGAGAGGGGGTTTTCCAATTTTAGGTCTTCATGGTAATTAACTAAGGTTGTTATGATAACAAATCTTTGTTAAAGTCAGAGGTAGACTCTATTAGGAAACAAGCTCTCAGCTCGTCTCCGGAAATTGTGTTTGAACGTTACTCGGCCAAACATGAAAGGCATCGCTAAATACTCGCGAGGAAATCCTAAGTCTGCTTTGTGTCGGGCAGGGATCCAGCTAACGCTTACTAGACACGGCATAGATGATTGCGCGTGGTAGAAACGTCCCAGAAGTCTTATAGGGGTTCCGCTTGAGGCTCAGAAGCGAGAAGCATACTCATTGCTGCTTTTGCAACAAAGCCGCCGATTTGACGGGCTCCGTCAGAACGCAATATTTCCTTAACCATATCGGTGAAACGGTGAGATTTCACTTTTATAGATGGGTCATACTGAATTCCAGCAGTCAATGAGGGAAGGGGTGAGCGATTGGCAATTTGTTTAGTCCTGGCCAAGGAATTGGCGAGCGCATCAAACGCTAGGGGAACAAAGACACCGTTGGCACGTACGTCGTAGGAGAGAGAGTACTTCGCGTTACCAGCACCGGTTAAGGATTGAGCTCCTTTCTCGATGATAGCATAGCTAATCACTTCTCCACTAAACGAGGGATCGTCTAGTACACTGCCTCCGGGTTGCTAAGAGTAAACAATGTTGTTGTTCACAATCGCAGACCTCAAAGAGAATCGACCTTCTTTCATGGTCGTGGATTTACCAGCAATTTCGATTAGGTCCCTGAAAGTGGCACCTGTCAAATTCGTTGTTCCCTGTAGTTGAGATACAAGGATAGATCCTGTGTAGACGTTAGCAGAAATGGTGGCTGCTGGCGCGACTATACTGTAATCACATTCACTGGCCCATATAAAACCTCTGCTAGAGAAGCCTTACATGTCGGACCCGTAAACTGACGACATAGATCTTGACGAAAAGACGTTATCGAAACGGTCTGCCCACAAAGCTACATTGCTCAGATTGCTCGATTACTGGTAGCAAACACCTCCTAACTTAGTCGTGACTGGAAAGTTGTTGTTCGCTGTAACACCGTTACCATAATATGCAGTGGCGATAGGTAACCATGCGACGAGCAAGTAGTCATACGTGCCAATCGGTACCTAGCCAGTGCCAAAATAGTCGGCTTAAGCTTCTGAGCCGCAGGTTGCGGAGATCAGGGTGGGAAAAGGAGCGATGTTCATTCCTGCAACAATCGGTGTGTCGATTGTCCCAGGTCTGAACTTCGCGAGAAGACACTAGTCCCAAGCGGTTACCGTCGCTTCAGTCGACGGGGTTTGATAGTTACCCTGCTTGTATGGCACACGCGTTGAACTGGCTGTTGCTAGTTGCATGTCTTGCCTGGGGTTTGGCTACCGGTGCGTTTTAAGCTGCACCTGCTTCGGTTTCACAATTGCAAGTTGTGTTGAGTTGGAGGTCTTTGGGGCCTCAGATGGTCGTGGCATACTTAGATTTAAAAGTAAAGCCTGCTCGACCTTCCCACCCATCGTGACTACAAGGTCACCAGTGGCGTACAGGTGGTGCAAATCCCCAACTGTCATACCAACATGTTGGTTGACAGAGTCCTCCACGTCGTAGCCATTCTATCGGACGAGTGCAAATCGTACGATGTCAGTCTACGCAATGTAGTCCTTAACATCTTGCGTTGTTAAGTGGGGTGCAGTCACCTGAAGACTGGTGATGTCTTCAAGAAGGCGGCTTACCTTCTCCAGCGTAAGGGCATAGTGTTATGCCGCTTAGTGGAGTTCGGGGTATCAGAGCATTAGAGCATTTCTGCCTGAATAGGTAAAGCCACGGGAAAGTCTCTTCCGGTAATCTCTCGTAAGGACAACTCGTCCGTTACATACGTGAGGGATCTTCGAAAGGAAGTCGACCTAGAACCAGGGGGTCGCAGCTATCATCTTGATTACTTAGCCTAATCCGCGAGGAGGGCCGTTGTCAAGCTCTCTGCTTCCGTCGGCAGAGTTTGCTGTGATCCATTACTGGAGCTGCTACGAAAAACGTTGAGGTATGAATCTCACGCAATCGTCACCCGAACTAAAGACGCGTATGTCGGGGTTGTCGGTTCGCCATGGCTCAGCGCATCCCGCACACCATGCATCAAACAATGCATAGCTGTGCTACCTTATGGTGTTACCGAGGGTGGTAAGGGGATGCCCACTGGCCGTGGTGCCGTTCAAGGTCAACAAGACAAAGTTATCTGGAGAAACTTACGCCGTCTTGAAGACTCGTTCCTGACTCGCTGTCAGGGTCTGAGGGATACATGCCCCAGGGGATGGATAAAGCACATCGTAGTAGTGCCGGAGATAAGCTTTACGAAGATTGGTCTTCAGGCGGTTGGCATGCTCCTAATTCATTACTCTGAAAAAGTTGCAGTTGTCAATCACCCAATCCATCTAATCGCATAAGACCCCAAGAATAGGATCCTCCGCCATCTCCATGATTCCAGCGTGTTGCGTGGAATCAAAACCCGAGCCGTCAGTTGAGATCACCTAAGTGAATCCCCTTTCAATTGCCTCATTGAAAGCATCCTCCAGTTCTTCCGACTTGAACGCTTGAACAAATCCGGGAATGCAGCGTTTTAACGCTGGGAAGAAGAGAGATTGAAACACACAAAATAGACCTTTCATGTGCTTCGACGGCGGCATAACCAATCTCGGTCGTTCAGGCCCCGTGTACATTCCGTCCTTGGTAATGCTCTGAGGGTCTCCAACGATGGAGTACTATTCTCCGGCCTTGAGGAAGACATCGAAGAAAAAATGGTTAGGGTTTGACTTGCCTTCAAGCTCCATTAAAACTTGTTCGGCGTATTGTCGACGTTTGGGTTCTGCCCAAGTCTTTTCGTCGATTACCTCCAGCGGGCTCCAATTAAGGAGACCAGACCGTTACGCGTGGAGGTCGTCTCGGAGTCGTGGCAGCAATTGTGCGTACCATTCGTCGAGAAACTGCTGGTATCTAACCAGAGTCTGAGGGTTGAGCCCGGTGTTAGGTCCTAACTACCGGCCAAAAATCGCGGTGTTGTAATTACTCACGTTTTTGGCACAGAATTCTACAACGGTAACAACTTACCCGTCTGACACTTTGATGTTGGCGAAGGATTCGGCAACGAAGCGTTGTGGGGGGGTGTCACTAAGTCGGATGCTTTTACCCTTTCCGACGATGTACTCTGCAGCGTGTTCAACTAACCAAGCGTGGTAACGTTGACACTTCTCTTGGAAGTGGGGATCTCTCTCTGCTACCAGGTCGTTTCCAAGATAAACGACTGGTCCTTTCTTGACAAAGAGAGTCTGCTACTTGAAGACAGACGGCGGAAACTTAAACTTTATACGCTTAGGTTTCACTCTGTCTCCGAAGTATGCGTCACGTAACATTGCAACATCCAGAATGTTGGGCAATGCCGTGACGGCTTTCGAGCCACAAAACACAACGTGTGCTTGTGGTAAAGAGCCTTCCTGAACCTCATGAGAACTAGAAAGACTTTGATCATCGCATGCGCCCGTTAGACGTGCAACACCGATGATCGTGGAAACTTCACCCGTGGCGACCGAAGAATCGCTCCCTTCTAACGCAAGGGGGGGTTGAAGCAAAGCGTCGTTTTCTCCTGAGGGCTATGAGTCAGAATCTGGTTCACCGCATAATTAAATGCAAGTGGATTCATCGGCACAGTCGAATCTCAATTGATCGCAAAGCTCGTTCACGAGAAATTCCAATTTCTCGGCGTCGTCGTTGTTCAACGCGTAGTCCCAACGGACATCACTAGCAACGGTAGCTGCTTCTTAGCTTAAGAGAGAATCGCTACTATTCTCTCCAGGGCCGTCGCCGTAAAAACGGTCGAATTGACTCGGTTCATTCATTCGATACAGAATATCGGGGGAGAATGCGAATCCACAGAAGGAGGTCCAGCGTTTGGTAACTACTTCTCGGCGGTGAGGGCCTAAATGAAAGGCGGCTCGAAGCCCTGAACGGAAGCTGTCCATGGCTCTGAATTGCTACACATCTGCTAAGTGTCGCAACTCGTCGTCAGTAATGGGAAGAAGATGGGATGGCCAACTCGAGACGTAATTTATCACTGAGTTCAGATTCTTCTAACCATTAAGTATCTTAGACATGTGCTCTCGTTGGGGAGATCTCATGCCATAGTCGAATATCGGCATAACTTAAGGCGGACCAAAAGTTCTTTCGAAACACGAACTGTCGCTAGTTCCATCTCTCACAGGGAAAGCGGAATGTACGACCGATACTTTGCAACCTCTCGCAACGCCGACGTATCCAACGTGGTCTGTGAACGCGTACGATATGACCGTCGTAGGTTCTGCGATGATTGACAGTTTGTGAGTATAAGGCACCCCCTGACCGTTGGTGCTTTATGTTACCCATAGATGAACACTTCCGTCGAGTTCATCCATTGGATAAATTACGTAGAACCCCTCACAGAATGGTAGCTTATACCATCCGGGAACTGCGCGGTAGTGGGATCCGGACACGTTGATGATACTGTCCCCCAGAAGTGTGTAATTCAAATCTGGGAAATAGTAATGACAATCGTTGAAATCACCCACACAATCCCTCAATTCTGAAAAATTCAGAGCGGGCACCATAGCCTGACGCATTGCACATGCAACCCACATCGCTTGGATGGGTGTCAGGTTTATGTTGTTCCGCCATTGAGGTAGAGTTAATCCAACAAATTGTTCCGCCAACGTGGCTCGAACTCGCTGAAGACATACGAGAAAGTCTTCAATGGCCATTTACCAAACGACCGGTACGTACACAGTGTTATCACCGCAGTCCATCCCATCCCAGTCACGCATGAAAGGTTTTAACCGAATATCATTCTCTGTAAGATAAGTGGCATCGTAAGTGTTCAGGTTGGGCCTGAGATACACCATTGGTACACCGCCTAGAGCGAAGATTCCGGTTAAAACCTCACATAGAGTCAACACTTAGTCGTTGTCGATCGCCTGAGAAGGCTTTGGGATCAGACCACAAAAAGTGTTGAGCTCTTGCGCGTTGGGACAAGTGGCAGCTGCGTTATTGAACTGTGCACCCGTCACACTCGGATGTGTCTCCAAGTGCCGCATTGCATTTAAGCCGAACCTGTGCTGTCGTAAAGATGAACAGAATTTGTCACCAACCGCAAAGAACAACGCGAGGGGCTGCCCAACTCTGTGGGCAGGAACCGCTGGTCTCTGAGGGTGGCAATTGACAAAAGCCATAGATCTTTGAAGCGACACACGATACGTCTTGTCTGCAAAGACTTTTAAAAGCCGATTGATCCCATCCTTGTGAACCAAGTCCTAACTAAACCGTATGGTCGAATGAGAACTCGGGGGGATGAACTGTGGCGCGTCCGGTGCTACCATAAAACCGTGGAGGGCTAAATACTCCTTTGCGATTCGAGGCAAACCCATGGGCAGATTTATTGTCGGGATGACAATCGATCTTCCATGTGCCTGTATTTCGAATGTAAAAGGGCCTAGCGCGTCGGGGTTCTCTGATATAGCGTAACAGCGAGTACTGGGTTAGTACAAAGCTAGTAACGTTTTATCGTCCGCGTTAAAGTGATCACTGATCAGCTTTGGTGAGGTCCCCTCGAGTTGTACTCGAGCATGGGCTGCCCCTCCGGTCACCGGGCCGACGTTGTAAGGGATCCTTTCCCTGCGGTCAACATCGACCTTGACAGTGCTGTGAACGTAGAATAGTTCAGGAAAGCACTTCTTTTACAACTGAGCGACCAAGAAAGCCTAGTTGTAGTTCTCGATTTTAATGTCACAATCGCGGTTCAATACTGCTTCTAGCACAGCAATATCACCAGCGGGAATTTTCCAGGTGGCGATTTGACTGAGATAGGGAGCAACTTAACGTTGTATGATCGATCTAAAATCGGGCTTGGTCTTTGCAGCACATCTCTGCCTTCGCTAACGTCGTTTCTGAGTTGCCGTAAGTTCTCGTTGCACAATCGGGGAGAATGTGTTCCTTGAACCCTTAGCCGCTCTTAGACGGGTGGGAAGCTGTGAAACCCCAAGCTTGGGTTTCGTGTTAACGCGTACCTTACCCGCTTCACGTTGTTCACGAACAACGATGGAGGGTGTGATACGGCTAACAAATTCTGGCGCACTTAGGATATCCATTACCTTTGTCGTGCAGGGCAGAAGCCTTACTCCGCCCTTCTTGAGGTAGGACCAGACGTGATTCACTCCTTTATTCTCGTGCTCAATGATAGCAAAAGGTATGGACTGATTCACGACTGAATCTAACTGATCAGTCGAGGTGAAGTACGGGATGTTGAGGGCGTTACACACGCTCTGATTGAAGCCTCGACAACTGCCCAATCCCTTTGGAAACGAAACCTTTTTACATTCCTCACAATAAGTGAAGTTTGTTTTGTGGATCGCGCCCAAGTGGCTGCAGCGTTCTTTCTTCTCGATCAGAGTACTGAGGTAAATTCCGTGATTTTCCTCATACGTCTTGTAGCGCTCGAAGAGTACCCCCAGGTTGCCTGAAGTCCAGTAGGTGTCATTTCGTTAGACAGCTTTCCTGGTGTTCATCAGTAGGAGGATACTTGAGAAGAAGCAAGCACCATTGGTACCGGACACCATACGGCCGTTTGGTAATTCGATTACCTCCAGGCCCTTGTATGTCGGCTACTTAGTGTGCTCCTCAAGATTGAGTGTTGGTGCGGTCAGCTTGACGGCAC
>Ga0257143_1000288_pt1 | contig 6849 bp, 9 predicted proteins | sample saktaT_12_FD_194406 | JGI IMG/M metagenome (GOLD analysis project Ga0257143, IMG submission 194406) | Metatranscriptome of saline water microbial communities from Sakinaw Lake, British Columbia, Canada - sak_2011_1_27_50m (Metagenome... | ecosystem: Environmental > Aquatic > Non-marine Saline and...
GAAACGACTCTCCGGTTTTTGTTCTCTTAAGATTGAAACTGTTACGACACCCAAACACACAAAGAACCAATCTGTTGATAAGATCAAGGAATTAGAGGGAAAAGCTGTGCTGGACAAACTCCCCGATCAGTGTTATGTAATTGCCCTCGATGAGAGTGGGAAAGAATTTACATCAAAAGGTTTTGCCCAGCATCTTAATAAAATACTTGTTACTCACAATAAACCCCTTTATTTTTTGATTGGTGGTCCTTATGGATTTTCTGAAGAGGTAAAACAAAGAGCAGATGAACTTTTCTCACTTTCGCAACTCACATTCACTCATCAAATGGTGAGGATTATTTTACTAGAGCAGCTTTACCGAGCGTTTACAATTCTCAAGGGGAAGAAATATCACTACTAGTTCGACGTAAGATATTATATCATTCTCAGAAATCATAAACATTCACATAAGATAAAAAACTTGCATGGAAAAGGTGCTCTCGTTTTTTTAACTCTTGAAATAAATTTGAAATGAGTTATTATGGACATTAAAGAACTTATAAAAGCAGCCAAAAAAGCATCTGCGCGCTCCTATTCTCCCTATTCTAAATATAAAGTAGGAGCTGCTCTGCTAACAAAGGATGGAAAAATTTACACCGGAACAAATATTGAAAATGCGTCATTTCCTGCTGGAATGTGCGCAGAAAGAGTCGCATTATTTGAAGCAATTAAAAATGGAGATAACAAGTTTGAAGCTCTCTCAATCTATGCGGAGGGTAGTAATTTTCCTTTCCCATGCGGCATCTGCAGGCAGGTTATTTCGGAATTTACTCGCGATCTCAAGATCATTATTGCTAGAAGTGAAGATGAGTATGTTATTAAAAACATCTCTGAACTGCTTCCCGATTCCTTTGAATTCACAATATAAATGAAGGAGTATAAATCTCCGTTTGAGAGATAATTAGACTTTTTCAAAATCCAACTTTACAAACTGGGAATTAAATTCCCAATCTGTAAAAAAGACAAAAAACAAAGATTATTAGGGACATTCAAGGTTCGTTGACACATTGAGCATTTGATCTTACATGATTTACAATTCTCACTTTTGTGAATGCTAAAGTAAAAGAACTGATTGCTATTAATAGCTAACGCTAAAATAAGCCGCCAGAACATACGGTGCACTGTATTTCAATATTTTAAAAAACGTATTGCGAGCACCGAAAATCAAAATTCGCCAAATGTGCATTTATTAACCAACACATTGCCAAACATCTTGCCCGAAACTTCGCCCTTGACTGTAACATGCTGCCCTTTTGACAAACGCGCGACTGAAGATTGTTGACCTTTTGTAAACATGCATTGGACACCATCAAGAAATCCTTCGCCACCGATAACTATATATGCGTCATCCATGATGTCTTTTCCTATGTCCTGTATTGTTCCAGATACAACCACAACCCGTCCTTTGTATTTGCTATCAGCAGCCACTTCATTAGCTTCGTATTCACTATACAACTGATTTGCCGAAAGCCTGTAGCTTGGTGCTTGTGACTGAACCTTCTTTGTGTCTTCTTCCGTATCAATACTTCCTACCGCTAACAGACCAAATAAAACCAACACAAAAAGTGATAACAAGTGTCTTTTACTGTCATTTTTCATTTTACTCTCCTTATCAGATTAGTTGCGTACAAAGTGTGCATACTCAATGGAAAAGCAACACACAGAATAATAATTAAAAGATCAACTGGGTCAAATGTGCCGGGAATTAATCCGAAGTATTGACAAATTTCCGCAATGACTGAAATCAAAGGTACGCACCAGAACCAGAGATAACGCCACGAGGACGCAGACCGCCACCAGACGGCCTTTACGAAAAGCAAATAGGCAACAACCCAAAGAGGGAATGGAAAACTATAAATAAACCAAGAAGGCAAAAAATTGGTGCCGCTTAGACAATACATACGCAAAGTATGGATTGGCACCATCAAACCAAGAGCATCAGCCCAGTTAAACATCAGTAAAGATGTAGGTCGAAAAAGGATGTAAACAACCGAACCCATGAGAAGAAAGCTGGATGCCAAATAAATCCGCTTTGTCTGTGTGAAAGCCATGGTCATTATTATTGCCTAACGGATAAGCTCACCTGCAGAAACGCAAATACTGATAAACTATAAACTACCAGATTGACTTGTAAAGGCTCTCCAATCTGAAAGTTCCAAATCCCATCTGCGTTTCTGTCAGGTGAAGCGGTGGTTAGGCAAAAATAGAACTTGTCACCACAGGTAGCATTACAGTATATAGCTGTTATCTTTATGCGGTAGTTATGTGAAATAATATTTTTAAGCACGATCTGTTCCACATTTCCAACATGTAGTAAACTGACATTCAATTAATTCTCCACAATTAGGACAACGCCATAATTGCTTGGATTGCTCTTCAAACAAGCTCATTTCCTCTTCCAAAACACCCTCGTCCTTTTTAGAGAAATCCTCACACAGTAATCCCATTTTTTCTTCAAAAGTGGAAAGGATTTCTCCAGAAATTGATTGCGAATCTATTAGTTTCTCGAAAAATTCAGAAGATTGCTTAATGAATAGATCGTAGTAACAAGTATTACATTTTGGACATTTAAAATATTCGAGTCGGCAGTACTCATTATCATCCTTACATGAAGACAGTTGAATAATATTTTTATAATGATTATTTTGTAAAATATCAAGTAAGTTCGACATCTGATCTATTTGAAATTTTTTGACCAATTTAGTCTTAACTAACCACAATTTGCAATTTTCACAAAACGGTTTATCCTTGAGAGACAACACTCCTGCAACTCCAGAAAAGACTGAGATAAAAGGAGAAAAAAAAGTATGTAAAACCATTATAATACCGGGTATGACTGTGATAAAAACATCAATTTTCGTGTTAGCTATTATAAAGCGGTATTCATAAAAAACCCAATATAAAGAATAACCGGAAATGAAACTCAAAAGAATAGCAAGAATAATTGCAAATGGTAAATTTCGGTTGTTTCCTTTTATAGAGAAATATTTAATAATATAACCACTTATATAACCGGCAATGATATATGGTATAAGCAAAAGAAGGCTACCTATTATGACAATTAGCCCTCCTAAGGGTGAAATTCTTGTTGGTCCAACTGAGGAAAAAAACAATAATAATATTATAGTAAGGACACCTCCTGCTATAAACCCAAGTGAAATGGAGGAGGGTATGGTAATCGGAAGATATAAATACCAACGTAGTCCAATTTTCCCTGACAAGCTGTATGCTGTCTTCACTTCATCAGTCATTATGCATTCCCTAACGATTTAGTTTTGATATTTACAATATTAAACAAAATACTTGAATCCACGATAAAACTTAAAATATTTTGTTTTATAACTTACGAGAAAAAGTAAGTATTAATTTAGATAAATACATTAATTTATGCCTAACATCGTAATATACTGCAAGGTTCGCAGTATAATTCTCTTATATCTTTGATGTTAATAAACATTTTCTAAATCCCATTATCATTTTCCATGTTTGCAAAGTGACTCAGAAATAATTTTTATGTCAATACAAAATTTATGTGTCGTACTTGTCGCAAGTCAAGGAGCTTGTGACAAGTTCTTAAGTATATAAACATTTTTATTATATTCTCTTTGCGTCCTTTGCGTCTTTTCCTCTCTGCGTTCTTTGCGTGAAACTATGTATCAAGGGTTTGCAATGCAAAGTTATAAGCCCCGATGGCAGTCGCCTTGCTGGTGCCGAGCCGTGTAATTCCCACTCCTGTTTTTTTCTCTTCATTATATGGAATTTTTTTATTGCTGAAGGGAACATTTATAAGCGTGTTGCGCTCTTGTAGAAATTCTTCCAACTCCATTTCGTCCATCAAATTGAAAACCTTCATTTCGAGCCGGTCTATCTTCTTATTATCAAAAGAGCAGAATGCAATATTCATTTCCTTGATGAGTGCAGGCATAAAGAGCTTCCATGCGCCCGAAAGGCCGCCGCCGATCACGACCAAACCATCTATAAGCGTTGCTGCCTGGGCAAAGGCATTTCCCGCAGCCAGGCCAAGTTCTTCATACGCTTTGTGAGCTGCGTTTTTGTTCCCATCTATCAAGCCCATGCCGATCTCATAGATCTCTTTTGCAGAAGGCGCAGCATTCAGAGAAATACATGCTTCTTGTGCATAGACTCTTCGCACTCCCTTGCTGCTTACACTCTCCTCGACAGAATAATCGGGATAAAGATGATTCCACATGCGATTTATTTCCGCCTGTGCGGAGTTATCGCCCGTTAAGAGCTCTCCCTTTATGACAATTCCTCCACCAAAACCTGTGCCGAAAGTACCGCCGATGAGATTATAATACCTTTTCGACCTGCTGTTTTTTTCTAATAAGTAATTTATATAAGGCAAAAACCCGGCGACTGTTTCTCCAAAAGTAAAAAGGTCAGTATCGTTATTGATAAAGGTCGGGATCTGAAATTTTTCCTCAAGCATTGGTCCCAGCGCCACTCCGCCTCTATATGCAGGCAGGTTAATAAGATCACCGATAATGCCGTGCTTGTAATCTGTCGGTCCGGGAAAGCCGAAACTAATTGCAACAGGCGTTTCTGACAATTGTTCCTCAATGTGTGTAAATCCCGAAATGATATTTCTTAAGCTCATCTCAAGATCATTCCCGCAGGTATCAAGCTGGACTGGAGATACAATTTCTTTCTCACCCTTAATCGCAGAAAAGCGCAGATTTGTTCCCCCTGCATCGAGGGTCATAACAATTCTTTTATCTGATTTATAGCGTTTCATGGCTTCTACAAAAGTTCGGATACCATATTGGCAACTTTTTTCAAGAAATTTTTATCCTCATCAGTAAAAGGAGCAATCTCATAGGAATCAATATCGATCTCACCGATGAATTTTTCATTCTTGAAAATTGGTACAACGATCTCCGATTTCACATCGATGCTACAGGAAAGATAGCTGTCTTCCTGAGCCACATCCTGAACAATACGAGATTTTTCTTCCTCAGCAACCTGTCCGCAGATACCCTGCCCAAAGGGAATTCGTGTATGTTCTGTGGGGACGCCTTCAAAGGGTCCGAGAATGAGTTCTTTAGGATTCACTTTATCAACAAGATAAAATCCGACCCAGTCATAATGTGCCACTTCGTCTTTGAGCAGCTTGCAGATGTGTTGCAGCTTATAAAGCATGCTTGCTTTTTCACGAAAAAGATCATCAGCCCATTGCTCAAGTTCTTCAAAAAGTATCTTGTTTCTCTTCATCATCCTTTAATTAAGCTCAAACAGATATTTTATAGTGTTTTTCTTATTGCATCTAATTCTTCTTTTGCCTTGGGCACCATTTTGAATAGCCCTTCAACCTTTTCGCAGGCATAATCCTCGCAATAGGCACAATTAGGAATACTTTTTGCCTGCACACACTTTCTAATCTCGCATTCAAGGCAATGAGCGAAATACCTTCCATCTTCTTCCATACAGCCATCACAGCAAATATCTTTAGCGGTGAGTGTTGCATTAAAAGCTTTTGACCAATCCTCTGCGGTTTTTTTCCTCATATCTTCGTCATTATTAAGTGTCGCAATGTAAGCAGTGCACTCTGAACAGACTATTCCACATGCAGATATTATCTTTTCCATGATTTCTCCTTGCGATTTTTTGGAATTTTTAGAATTTATTTATTTCCCGTCCAGAATTTTGCATTCTGTCAGGAATGGTGAGTTAAAATCTGTGAACTCTCCTGCGCTTTTACCGGGAACAGGAAACAGGCGTGCAGAAAGAGGTTTGTCCAGCTTGGAGCTCAAGCTCGCAACATCATAAAGAATATTTATCAGCTCCTGTTCGGTGACATCGCCGGGAAGCGGAATACAATCCAGACCTGTTCCACATACTGCAGAATATGCCAGCAATTTCTGAACATCAAGCAGACCATCTCCGTAGCGTTCTGCAAGCCCGACATCTTCCAATACCGGCAGCATCAGACCGCAATAACCCCATTTTCTTACAGGTAAAGATTTGAGGACGCTTGTGATCATAGCCGCAATTGCCAGCGTGCCCGGTTCGCCAAATTTATTTAATCCAAGCTTTTCAAATCCGAAAGCAGTGCTCTCTTCTTTTTCCAGTGAAGGGGCAATTGAAACATCGATTCCCTTAAATGTCACACCCGTATCATCCTCGATCATCATACCGATATCTTCAAGAGGACGCAGTTCTTGTATGAAAATTCTCTTCAAGTTTTCGCGAGCAGTATCAAAGGAATTTTGATCTACAAATGCCCGGTTGAGAAGATCGCTGCATTCCAGTCCGAGGGCAAAACACTTCTTCCCAATATGATAACTTGCAGGATAGAAAGGAATGTCCGGCTGACAGTTCGCAATTGCTGCAAATCGGAAATTTCCAAAACCCTTCTCGGTATTTTCTGAAATAGTTTTGATCGTTTGTGCGGCTTTTATCAAAGCTTCCACGCTGAATCCTGTAATGTCATCGACTATAGTTATTGTGGTAGAGATTCTTTCTGTATGAAGAATAATATCGGGGATCAAATCCATGTGCTCCAGCTCTTTTACTGTGCCGATACTTGTAAATTCTACTCCTTCATGTTTACAAATAGATTCAAAATTCTGCAAGGTTCGGATGAGCTCGTTTTTGTCCAGATGTCCCAGAAAATCGGGCCAGGAATTGGTGGTTATGCGCGGTTCCTGTACCTCGTAGCCCTGGTCTTCAAAAATTTTTCTCGCATTATTGTTGAACGCAGCCGCTTCTTTGACAGCATATTCATCCACAGGATAGGAGAGCGAGATGCCGTGGGTTATGGTTCGTATTTTCATAACTATTCTTCCTCTA
>Ga0257143_1000298_pt1 | contig 6782 bp, 9 predicted proteins | sample saktaT_12_FD_194406 | JGI IMG/M metagenome (GOLD analysis project Ga0257143, IMG submission 194406) | Metatranscriptome of saline water microbial communities from Sakinaw Lake, British Columbia, Canada - sak_2011_1_27_50m (Metagenome... | ecosystem: Environmental > Aquatic > Non-marine Saline and...
CCGGTGTTCAATTTCTGGCTTGCCTTTGTTCTACACCCATTAACCAAAACGCAGCCCTGCTCAATCAACTTCTGGAGCCGAGAGCGTGATAATTCCGGGTATTCCTTAGCCAGATATTTATCCAGGCGAACTGCTGGTTCAGCAACCTGAAACACCTTATTTTCAGGTTCCAGAGGTGTGACCATTTTCCTTCTTCATCGCCAAGAAAATGAAACAGGCAAGAGCAATAGTACCGATTGTTATGGCTGAGTCAGCAACATTAAATACCGGCCAGTGAAAGTCGTGCCACAGGCGAACGTCAATGAAGTCAGTAACGGCACCACCAAAGTAAAAGCGGTCTACCAAGTTGCCCACAGCACCACCCAAAACCAGACCCAGGGCAAAGGTGCCCAAAATGCTGTACTCAGAAAGATAGCGATAAAATAGTAGAATAACGACCAGACCAACTATGGCAACGAGACTTAACAGGAAAGCCTGATTAGCAAACAGACCAAAGGCCGAGCCAGTATTTTGCACATGGGTTAAACGTAAAAAACCAACTTCTGGGAGTGATTCCCCGAGCAGTAAATGAGACCTGACCCATGACTTGCTTATCTGGTCTATCGCTACTACAAAGGCAGCAATGAGCAGGAATAACCCTCCTCGCCACCAACTACCGCGTCGATTTATTCCTGGCATTCTTCGCCTGATGTGCCTTACAGTCCAGGCACAAACTCGCCTGGGGTAGTGCCTCAAGTCTGGCAGACATTATCGGCTGGCCACAACTGTCACATATACCATAGGTACCAGCTTCATATTTCTCAAGAGCATGCTCCACCTCAGATAGAACATCTATCAGACGTTTCTTCAAGGCTAGACCTTTCTCCAACTCAAAGACCCCATCCGCCTCCTCTTCCCTCTTACCAAAGGGACTCCCCTCTCGCCTCTCGCTGGTCGGTTGAAACTTAGCCTCTATCTGTTCTAGCTCAACATTCAACCGTGCCTGTTCTTGCTTTAAACGCTTATAAAGCTCAGTAAAATCAGCCATTTTGCAAACCTGTCTTAACATACTACAGAAACTATTCTAGCTTATGCTAGCAGAGGAAAACAAGCTAGTCAATGTACTCGGTACTCGTCATATGATCAGTGACATATCGCCTCTCCTCTCGTCGTTGCGAGGCACGGAGTGCCGCGGCAATCTCGGTGGGGCTTCGGGGGGAGTGTTTCGTTTCCCCTCACCTCCCATCCACCGAGATTGCTTCGCTTCGCTCGCAAAGACAAAGTGGGCTCCCGTACGAGTTACCCACCCACGGGTGACCGCCCTACAGGTACAAACCGGGTAGCCTGGAGCATCTGCTCCAGGCATTATTGGAGCTGATGCTCCAATGTACCCGGGGATGGCGGCGAGCGAGGCTAAAGCCCCGCGCACTACAAGCTTCTCATTTTGCTGAAGTGACATCATGTAAGCGTCACCCATCTATCTGAACTAGATCAGTCAAACATGAGCCGAAGTTGACGGATAGTACCTATCGCCTGCCCACGCCAGTGATTATTAGCAAAGATAAAAGTCCTTTCAGCCAGGCTATTCAGCTTTCCTATCTTTGGCAGCCAATCCTTCAACTCCTCCGCTGAATAAGTATAATCATACCTTTCGTACGCATGTTCATGCTGCCACCATTTAGCTGCATTCCGCCCATGAAAGCGCACATAGCCAATATTGCTAGTAACCTCAGCCAGCGGTGGCAAAAGCTTGGGCAGCTGTGGCTCATCAACACAGCAGAAACCAAGGTTACGGCTACTTAACCAATCAAACACCTCCGGCCTCAGCCACTGAGCATTGCGAAATTCCACAACCACGGGTAAATCCCCCAGCCGTCCCCTGAAAAATTCGAGGTAATCCCTGTTCTGACGGCTGAAACCAAAACTGTAAGGGAATTGCGCTAACACACAGCCCAGTTTATCAGCCTCAATAAAAGGCTGAAGCATATAGACAAAAGCAGGAAAAACTCTCTCGTTATGCTGACGCTGGTGTGTCATATCCTGATTTGCCTTAACCGAAAACAGGAAACCTTCTCCAGTCTTATCAATCATAGCTTCCAGAACAGAAAGCTTGGGCAAGGCATAAAAAGTAAAATTCAACTCTAATGCATTGAATTCCCTGGCATAGTAACTAAGCCACTCACGCTGCGGCATTCCTCTAGGGTAAAACTTACCTACCCAATCATTATAACTGAAACCAGATGTGCCAAAGTAAAGCATGTCTCAATGCAACACAGCCTTCAGTGGAAATAAAGCCAAAATTATCTCCGCATAAACAACGATATTCTTTAGCTTCTAATTAAGCTACAAAGCAGCAATGATGGCCATTATCCCGACTATGATGAGATAGATTCCCACCAGATAGTTGAGTATCCTGGGGAAAATCATCACTATAATGCCGAAGACAAGAGTTATTATGCCCCACACCAAACCACCCATACCTAATGAAAGACCAAACATAAGAACATTACCTCCTTCCTCAGAATCCTAATACTTCAATGATACGCTACTCACCCCGAGTGCATGAATATTAACGCCTATCAATAACAGCCAGCACACCCCACACAATGAGAAAAATACCAATAATCCATTTAGCCAAAGCCCATGAAAATATGACCAGAACACCAGCGACTATAGCAATAATCCCCATAGCCACACCACTTATGGTTATGCTTTTCTTGGCCATGTAAAACTAATACCTCCTTCCATTGGAATTTGATACCATATTATTGATTTTCACATATGCTGTCAATATCAGGTAGGCTGTCATTGCGAGGCACAACATGCCGCGGCAATCTCAGCGGGGCTACGGCGAGGCTAAAGCCTCACACTACATGTTTATTCTCGAATCCAACCCACATGTTTATTTCCAATTCCAACTAACATGTCAGACTGTGTGAAAACCCCTTCTAACGCTTGGTTCATCCTGATATAATTTTAGGCTAAAAGTGCGGTCTTTTAAGGCCGCCTGGAGGTGGCTGACGGGGCGAAGTAATCCCTACTCTATACTTCTCTGAACTCACCTTCCACAGTACCCTCTTCACCACCAGGACCTTCGCCACCAGGGGGAGCTTCATCACCGGGGGGAGCCTCACCACCAGGAGGAGTTTCATCACCAGGAGGCGGTGACCCCGCCTGCTGATAAACTGCGGCACCTATCTTCTGCATCACCTGAGACAGCTCCTGCGCGGTGCTGTTAATATAACTTACATCTGTACCCTGGAGAGCTGAACGAACTGCAGCTATCTTGCCATCTACTTCCTGCTTTAAGTCGGCGGGAATCTTGTCCCCCTGTTCACGGATGGTTCGCTCAGCAGTATAAACCAGGGCATCAGCCATATTGCGAGCCTCTATCTCTTCTTTCTTTTTGGCATCCTCAGCTGCATGAGCCTCGGCTTCTCGCGCCATCTTCTCCACCTCTTCCTTGTTTAGACCGCTGGAGGCAGTAATAGTAATCTTTTGCTCCTTGCCTGTGCCTTTATCTTGTGCCCTAACATTCAAAATGCCGTTGGCATCAATATCAAAGGTAACCTCAACTTGGGGCACACCTCTCGGCGCTGGCAAAATGCCATCAAGCATGAAACGCCCCAAAGTTCGATTGTCGGCTGCCATCGGGCGTTCTCCCTGGAGCACATGAATCTCCACGCTGGGCTGGTTATCAGCCGCCGTGCTGAAAATCTGGCTCTTCGATGTAGGAATAGTAGTATTACGCGGAATGAGCGGCGTAGCCACTCCACCCAGTGTCTCGATGCCTAAAGTAAGCGGCGTAACATCAAGCAGTAGAACCTCCCTTACATCTCCCTTGAGTACTCCAGCCTGAATAGCTGCCCCTAAACCTACGGCTTCATCCGGATTAATGCCTTTCACCGGCTCTCTGCCAAAAAATTGACGCACCATATCCTGAACCTTGGGCATCCTGGTTTGGCCACCGACCAGAATCACATCGCTCACCTGGGCTGCGGTAAGTCCAGCGTCACTCAGTGCCTGACGGCAAGGTCCCATACTCCTTTCCAGTAAGTCAATTGACATCTGCTCCAGCTTAGCCCGTGTCAGAGTAATATTCAGGTGTTTTGGCCCAGAAGCATCAGCCGTAATAAAGGGCAAATTTATCTCTGTTTGACCTACACTAGATAGCTCACGCTTTGCTTTCTCACCAGCATCCTTCAGCCGCTGCAATGCCATCCTGTCCTGCTTCAAATCTATGCCCGCTTCCTTCTTGAACTCGTCGCATAGCCAGTCCATGATTTTCTGGTCAATATCATCACCGCCAAGATGAGTGTCACCGCTGGTCGACTTGACCTGAAAAGTACCTTCGCCAAGCTCAAGGATAGAAATATCAAAGGTGCCGCCACCAAGGTCATAAACAGCAATGGTTTCCTCCTGCTTCTTATCCAGCCCGTAAGCCAGGGATGAAGCTGTGGGCTCATTGATGATGCGCAGCACATTTAATCCGGCAATAGCTCCAGCATCCTTCGTCGCCTGACGCTGGCTGTCATTAAAATAAGCTGGCACTGTAACCACGGCATCGGTAACCTTGTCGCCAAGATAAGCTTCAGCATCAATCTTCAGCTTTTGCAAAATCATAGCCGAGACTTCCGCTGGGCTGTACTCCTTGCCCCCCATCGCCACCCAGGCATCGCCATTCTTGGCTTCAACTATCTTATAGGGCAGCCGCTTTATATCATTCTGGACTTCACTTTCTTTGAATTTACGCCCTATCAGCCGCTTGATGCTAAAGATAGTATTCTCTGGATTAGTAACCGCCTGGCGTTTCGCCAATAGCCCCACCAGACGCTCGCCCTTCTTATCCATAGCCACTACGGAGGGTGTAAGTCTCTCCCCCTCAGCATTTTCGATAATCTTCGGCTCACCCCCCTCAATAACCGCCGCCACACTAAAAGTAGTCCCTAAATCAATCCCTATTGTTCTACCCATGTTCTCCTCCTTGCAAATAAAATCCTCACTATACCTCGGTTGCCTCCCCAGGCTTTTCTTCCTCAGCCTTTTCCTCTTTACCTCTACCCACCACTACCAGAGTTGGCCGAAGCACTTTGTCCTTCAGCTTATATCCCTTTTGAACCTCCTCGATGACCATCCCTTCTTCCCCTTCCTGATACCCCACCGCCTCGTGGAGACTGGGGTCAAAGGGCTTCCTTGCTGCCTCAATCTCAGACAGGCCTTGTGCCTCCAGAATCGCCTGAAGCTTGCGATAAATGAGCCTGATGCCATCAACCCAGGTAAGCCCCGTCAGCTTTGGAGGCAGCGAGGCCAGAGCCCGCTCCAAATCATCTAACACCGGCAATACACCAAGAATAAGCCCGGCGTTAGCAGAATTAGCCAGCTCACTCCTCTCCTGTTCAGCACGCTTCTTATAATTACTGAAATCAGCTTCTGCTCTTTGCCAGTTAGCCAAATATTTTTCAGCCTTCTCATTCTCCTCAGCCAGAGCCTGCTTCAAAGTTCCAATATCCGGTTCCTCAACTTCAGTTGCTTCGTTTTCAGATACCTCTCTGTCTTCTTCAGTCAATCCAGACCTCCTTATTCGGCAACTCTAGTCACTGTGGCAAACTCCGGCTACCAAATCGCTTAATACTCCTGACACACAGCCCACCGTAGAAATAGCGCGGCGGTAATCCATTCGAGTTGGACCAATCACCGCGATAGTACCACCAACTTTGCGAGGAACACCATAGCGACTGAAGACCAGGCTTAAATCACGCAATGCCTCATCCTGGCTCTCCTCACCAATCACGACCTGTACCCCCCCACCGCTTGACCGCTGAGCGAACATGGAGCTAAGCCAGCCCTTCGCCTCCATTAGCTCCATAATGTTCAACATCCTGTCTTTCTGAACAAACTCAGGCTGCCCAAGCATCAAACGCAGCCCCTCAAGATAAGGCTCATCGTACTCCTTCTCATCTTCAGCAGCCATTATATCTGCTACAGCCTCTGTCACTCGCTCTTCTCCAACAGCAGCCTCCAGCTTCTTGGCTGAAATCTCCGAGCTGGTCAGCCCTGAATAAGCAGTATTCAATCTATTGGCCAGACTGGTTAGCTGCCCTTGAGTCACCGGCTCATCAAAAGATAAAAGCTGCCGCCTGAGTACGGCTTCGCTCAAGACCAGAACCAGCAGAGCCAGGAATTCATGTATGGATACCAGCTCTAAATGTCTAAATCGACACTGGCTTGACTTAGGAAAGGTAACCAGAGCTGCATTCCTGACCAGGCGTGCCATAACACCTGCCGCCAGCTTCAGCCAGCTTTCAAACTCTTCCTCCACCTCATAAAAAAGATTACGAATACGCCGCTGCTCATCCAAGGGAAGCTCTATATCTTCAGCTAACGACTCCACATAATAACGGTAACCCCTATCTAAAGGTATACAGCCAGCCGACGTGTAAGGCCGGATGATATAACCTTCTTCCTCAAGACATGCCATATCATTGCGAATAGTCGCCGGACTCACTCCAAGGGAATAGCTATGTGAAATAGTCTCTGAAGCTACAGGCACCGCCTTAGCAATATACTCAGCAACTATTATCCTTAGAACGGTTTCTCTTCTCTGAGTCAATCCTCTTGCCATTTTTAGCACTCTCCACCTAAGACTGCTAACTTCACTATAATTTACCACTATGGCGCTGATATGTCAAAATTGAGAGGCAAAAATATAAGGCGACTTTAAGGTCGCCTTATATATCTTGGCTGCTGAAAACCAGCCAGCATCACTTCTCCGAATAAGTAACTTCGAGAACAACCTCTGACCA
>Ga0257143_1000300_pt1 | contig 6769 bp, 6 predicted proteins | sample saktaT_12_FD_194406 | JGI IMG/M metagenome (GOLD analysis project Ga0257143, IMG submission 194406) | Metatranscriptome of saline water microbial communities from Sakinaw Lake, British Columbia, Canada - sak_2011_1_27_50m (Metagenome... | ecosystem: Environmental > Aquatic > Non-marine Saline and...
GGAACAAGTGAAGAATATTTCGAAACTGAAAACCAGACAATTAGAAATGTTATGAACAGCTTCCAAATCCTATTTTAAACATAACCTAAATGAGTTATTGTAGAGGAGGTGTACTAATGTAAACCCTAAAAAGGCGATAACAAGCACTAGGAAGAAATATGGAGGTGAATTGTGAATAAAAGGATAGTTTATTTATTAGTAGCGGCAGTGGTGCTATTAGGATTGGTCGCTGCTAGTTGTGCTCCTCAAGCAGAACCTGCGCCAGGTCCTGCACCAACAGCAGCACCAACAACAGCAGCACCAACTCCAGCTCCCGTGGTGGAGGTGATCAAGTGGCGGGAACAGGCACCACAGCCAAAAGGATCTAAACAGTTCGGGTACATGGACAACTTCATTAATATGATTGAGGACATGTCAAATGGCCAAATAGAGATTACCAGGTTTGGCGGTGGCGAGATAGTACCCAATCTGAGTGAACTTGATGCTGTTGATGAAGGAGTCCTCGATTGTTCGACGTCTTCTGCTGGCTATTACCTGGGTCAATTGGGAAATCAAATGGATTTATTCTCTCATTACCCGGGCGGCCCTGGTCCTGCAGCTTTGTCGTATTGGATTTTTGAAGGCGGGGGACAAGATCTCTACAATGCCCAGTTCGCTGACTATAACATCCATAGTGTTGCGCCCTTTAATTTTGGGCCGGCCGAACTGTTCTGTCACAGCAACAAGCCAATAAGAACCCTGGAAGACTTCCAAGGATTGAAATTTCGAACTGCTGGTATATGGGGTAATGTCCTGGAACGTATTGGAGCTTCGGTCTGTATGTTACCTGGCTCAGAGCTCTATACCTCTATTGAAACTGGCGTCATTGATGCTTTTGAATTCACTGGACCTGGAAATAACTACAGCATGGGCTATCAGGAATGCGCACAATATATCGAAGGCCCTGGAATCCATGCCCCAAGTACATCAGGTAATTTCATGATCAACAAAGATCGCTGGAACGAGCTGCCTGATAATATCAAGTGCATCATTGAGCATGCTGCCGAGGCGCAGTGCGGACGTAGCATAGCTATGATGATGAAAGAAGATATGCTAGGCATGGAGCTTTTCGACAAATATGGGACCGAGATGATAAAGCTCTCAGATGAGGTGCAGTTACAGATATGCGACGTCGCGAAGGAGATGTATGACGAATGGGCCTTGGAGGATCCTGTTTGGGCTGAGATATATCAATCAGAATGGGACTTCTTCGATAAATGGTACAAATACGATGACTTTGTCAATCCCTCCATCACGATCTTTACGCCGAAGGCAGGGGATACCTATGGAGATTAGTACGATTAATGGGCTTGGTATGGAAAAGAGGAAAGGCTAAAGATGAAAGCCATCAACCAGTTTACCGAGCGGGTTGGTATGGTTGTGAGCTATATTAGCGTCGCGCTAATAGTAGTAATTTCCTATGAAGTGGGGGCACGATATATTTTCAACGCTCCTACCTTCTGGTCATACGATCTGAGCTACATGATAGGGGGAGGATTTTGGGTACTTTCTGCTGCCTATGCTATTCTGCATAACACTAATGTCCGGGTAGATGTGATATACGTGCGACTTCATCGAAAATGGCAGCTTGTCCTAGATACAGTGTTAACGGTGTTGTTCTTCTTCCCAATGTGGATTGTTATACTACGTGGCTCTGTTATTCATACCTGGACCGCCATTGTTTTAAACGAACGCTCAAGTATAGGACACTGGGCTCCATCAATGATCCCATTTCGCCTGGTAGGATTATTAGCAGTTATACTAATACTTATTCAAGGAGTATCCTGGTTCGTAACAAATATTCGTGGATTGGCTAGTGGGGAGGAGGGCAACTCTCTATGATAATAGAGGCAAGTTCGGAGACTATTGCTCTGATAATGGGTTTAGCATTATTAGTAGTACTGGTATCAGGATATCCACTAGGCTTTGGATTAGGAGGACTGGCGGTAATATTTGGTCTTCTATTCTGGGGGCCGCAGGTCTTTGAAATGTTTTATTCTCGTCTGTATGGTTTATTATCAAACTATAGCTATTTGGCTATCCCCCTTTTCGTTTTTATGGGGGTAATGGTAGAAAAATCTGGGATAGCTGATAGGCTTTTTGAAGTGATGCATTTATGGATGGGAGGAGTTGCTGGTGGACTGGCGATGGCTACGGTCATACTTGGAGCCATGATAGCAGCGTGTGTTGGAGTTATTGCGGCATCAATCACGATGCTGGGGATGATAGCGTTTCCGTCTATGCTAAAGAGAGGTTATAGCAAAGAACTTGCTTGCGGGGCCGTGTGTGCAGGTGGTAGTCTGGGAATTCTTATACCACCCAGTGTGATGCTGGTAGTCTATGGTCCAATGGCTGAGTTATCAGTCGGGAAATTGCTTATGGCTGCTTTTGTGCCAGGCTTCATGTTAGCAGGTCTATATGTTATTTATATTGGCATTCGTTGCTTAATAAACCCATCGTTAGGTCCGGTAATGTCTCACGAGGAACGTAATGTTCTATTAAAAAGAAAGCTTTGGCTTTTAATAACCTCGATGGTCCCATTAATGGCTCTTATACTGGCAGTACTCGGGAGTATATTTTTTGGTATTGCCGCTCCTACGGAGGCTGCAGCAATTGGTGCCATAGCTAGCATTGCTCTCGCAGCCGGCTATCGCTCACTTAGATGGGAGGTAATGAAAGAAGCCATGCTTGGTACTCTGAAGTTGATGGCGATGTTGCTGCCTATGGCAGTTGGTGCTTCTATGTTCACCGGTATCTTTCTAGGAATGGGTGGTGGTGATGTGGTGTCAGAGGCTATCATTGCTGCACCTGGTGGACAGTGGGGAAGTTTCACTGTTATCATGCTCATCATGGTGCTCCTCGGAATGTTTATGGGCTGGCTTCCTATTCTAATGATAATGATTCCTCTAGTTACCCCAATTGGCTATGAACTTGGCTTCGATCCTATCTGGTTTGCCATCATGATCTGCCTGAACCTTCAAATCGGGTTTATAAGTCCACCTTTTGCTGTATCTATTTTCTACCTTAGAGGAATGGCCGAGCCAGAATGGGGTATAACCATGGCTACTATAATACAAGGAGTGCTTCCCTATATAGGATTGATAGCGATTGGTATTGCCTTATGTGTAGCTTTCCCTCAAATTGTCCTTTGGCTACCACAAGCCATGATAAAGTGAAGTTTTAAAAATTAAATAACATGGAATAGAGTATGTATTATGATGAATGGAGGCCTTATATATGGGTAGAACTATTGTAAAAGTCCCACAAATGCCATGGTATGGTGATACTGAACTGGAGATAGATTTCCCTGATTTATGGGATGTTGAAGTGGCCTATATGCATGGTCATAACGCTCCTCCTCTGAATGATGAAGGGATTAGAAAGGCCTTTGCTAATCCTATCGGCAGTAGAACCATAGGAGAACTAGCTAAAGGTAAGAAGGAGGTAGTGATAGTCTTCGATGATATGACCCGTCCGACGCCTTCTGCTGTAGTGATTCCCTATATATTGGAGGAACTTGCCCTTGCTGGAATACCTGATGAAAACATCCGCTTTATCTCAGCCCCTGGAACTCATGGTAAAATGAACGGAATAGAGTTAAGGAAGAAGCTGGGAGAAGAGGTTATGGGCAGGTTTATGGTCTATAATCACAATCCATACGAGAACTGTACACCTATCGGCTTTACCAGCCGTGGCACTCCGGTACAAATTAATAGTGAATTCATGTCCTGTGACTTGAAGATAGCCATCGGTGCTCTTGTACCGCATCCACTTGTCGGCTTTGGCGGTGGCGCGAAGATTATCGTCCCTGGCATTACTTCCATGGAGACCATACTGGCAAATCATGTACGGAATGGGCTTTTTTCGCCATCAACACCCATAGGAATAATCGAAGGGAATGCTATGACTCTGGACAATAATGAAGCAGCTAGAATGGTTGGGCTTGACGTAAAAATAGATGCTATTATTAATCTGAAGAGAGAAATAACTGCTCTGTTTGTCGGCGAAGTTGTTGCAGAATATGAGGAAGGAGTGAAGTTAGCCAAGGAGCATTATGCTACAGACATGATTGAGGATTGTGATATCTGTGTTGCTAATTGCTGGGCTAAGGGGAATGAGATGGGTTTGGCTCTTCGGAGAGCTGATCCTGTTCTGGCTCCAGGGAAAGCAGGTGAAATGGTATTGCTGGTGACCACTCCAGAGGGACAAATAAATCATTACCTTTGCAAGCGTTTTGGCAAGAAACTTGGTGGTAGAGCATGGATCCCCAGAACTACATTACCACCTAACACTAAAAGGCTTACCATTATGCAATCGTATGCTGATAGAGCGGGCATTGAATGGATAGCACCTATTGACGCTGTTGAAGTAATGAAGACATGGAGTGAAGTAATTCAAGTTATGGAGAAAAGATATCCCTCTAAAGTGAAAGTAGCAGTTATACCAGATGGTACGATACAATATTTTCCTTCTGCTTCAGCATCAGGTCAATCACTTAGAAGTGAGGATCGTAGCGCGGATCTAACCAAAGTTAAATAATGGCTTTTTACGTAGTTTTATGATTTTTTGCTACCTCCTTAAAAAGCGGGGGCATGAATCCGGTGTTGAAAATATCATGGCCCCCGCTTATTTAGAATGAGTACAAGTCAAATATATAGCTATTGTTAATACTTAATTGATAAGAAAAATATTAGTTTAAAGGAGGTTTATCTTTATGGTTGGAGAAAACTATCTGGCAATACTGAAGCAAGGTATTATCAATCTTGACTTCGACGCCGTCAAAAAGGCTGCCCAGGATGCAATGGATGCAGGAATGGACCCCAGTACTGCAATAACCGAGGGCATGGTTCCTGGCATGGCAATCGTTGGTGATAAATTTGAGAGCGGGGAGTATTTCCTTTCTGAACTTGTGGTGGCAGGTGAGGTCATGAGAGAAGGGGTGGAAATTATCAATCCCTACATAAAGTCAGACGATTCCAGTAAATCAGAAAAAGTGAAAGCAGTGCTGGCTTCGGTAGAAGGGGATAACCACGACCTTGGCAAGAACATAGTAGGGACACTGCTGGGAGTACAGGGATTCGAGGTCATTGACCTGGGAATGGATGTCACTGCTGACGTCATAGTGGACGCAGTTAGAAAACACAAACCCGCTGTGCTGGGATTATCGGCACTGCTCACAATGACTATGCCCAAGATGGGAGATGTGATAGAAGCCCTGAAAGCCGCGGGGCTTCGAGATAAGGTTAAGGTAATAGTTGGTGGTACGCCCGTAACAGATGAATTTGCTGAGAGCATCGGCGCTGACCATCATGCAGCCAATGCCCTGGAGGGTGTACAGAAATGTACAGAATGGGCAAAAGCAGAGGAGAGGAGGAACTGACATGGCTGAGATGACTCGATACGAAAGGATAATGACAGCAAGCCATAAGAAACTGGCAGACAAGATGCCATTCTTTCACTACTGGAGGCATAGCCAGGTAGGCTGGGCAGAACGGGAATGTCGAAACAGGGGCATGGGTATGGGCTGGGTCAGACCTCCCTACATCCAGAAGATTCATGGTGGCGTTGAAATGACCGAGAAGCAGGTGGTTTCATCCGGAACAAATGTGCTCCGTCGTACCTATACTACTCCAGTAGGCAGCATCTGGTGTGACGAGAAGAGAGGCCGTGGTACTGAGCAATGGCATGCACTGCGAAGCTGGGATGATATTTCACCATGGCAAACCCAACGGCTTATTAAGACACCAGAGGACTACAAGGTGCTTAAGTATATGGTGGAAAACACCGAATACATAGCTGATTACTATCCTATTGAACAAGCTATGGACTGGCTGGGTGATGACGGCGTTGTCATTGATGCATTACCGCATTCACCAATGCAGATGTTGATGATTGACTGGATAGGCAGCGAAGGTGGTCGTTTCTACATCCACCACGCAAAATATCCCGACCTGGTTGAGGAGCTATACGAGGCTACCTCTAAAAATAGACAGGCAATGTATGAGATTGCCGCGAAATCACCAGCACCCGTTACAGCTTGCGGAGATAACATAGATGGTGTGCTGGTTAACCCCAGGTTGTTTGAGAAATATTTCATGCCTGAATATGAAAAAGAAGCAAAAGTTCTCCATGAACACGGGAAACTTATGTATGTTCACATGGATGGCAGGATAAATAATATCAAGCACCTGGTCGCTAAAACTCCAATAGATATCATCGAAGCACTACACGCTCCACCGATGGGCGACCTTCCAATTGGTGAAGCTCTTTCCCTTTTTAAAGACAAGGTTATCTGGACTGGATATCCAGGCTCTGTGTATACACTTGGCCCAGAAGCTGTGAAAACACACGCGCTTAACCTGCTGAGAGATGTTATCCCTGGCGAGCGACTGGTTTTCCAGGTTTCCACGGAGAATATAGTTTCCAACAAGAATATGAGAATGCTTACTTCAGTGCTGGAGAACGCTACCCTTCCCCTGACCATGGATAAAATCGACGAAATAGAACGGTCACTAGGTTAATATAGGTTAATATCAACAGATATTACAAATAGGATCCTCATTTAAGGAGTGAGCACAGGGCGTACTTTCATATGGAATGAATTGGAACGTCTGGATGACTTAAATAGAGAAGTAGAAACTATATTTGAATAATATAGGATTGATATTCTATCTACAGTAAATGGAGATAGCTAAGCCTGAGGCGTGCTAAATACTCAGGAACCTCGAAC
>Ga0257143_1000301_pt1 | contig 6759 bp, 7 predicted proteins | sample saktaT_12_FD_194406 | JGI IMG/M metagenome (GOLD analysis project Ga0257143, IMG submission 194406) | Metatranscriptome of saline water microbial communities from Sakinaw Lake, British Columbia, Canada - sak_2011_1_27_50m (Metagenome... | ecosystem: Environmental > Aquatic > Non-marine Saline and...
GATAACTTCGCGTTGAGACTGAAATGCCCATACTGCGATGATTTCTTTTCATCTCACAGAGATCTTAGAGTCCACATAGGTAGGGACCATAAAGAGAAGACAGACGAGTTCATGGAAACGCATTTCGGGGGACGATGGATCGAGGTAGACTTCATCTCACTCATGCTGAGAAAGTCAGTAGGGATGTTAACTGAGGAAGCCTGCCTTGAATGCGGTGGATGCGACGTAGCGTGCCCAATCTCTGTGATCCATGAGGGTTTCCGTCCTTTCGATGTCTCGCTCAAACTGCTGGAAGGTCAGATCAAAGAGATACTAAGCTCGGACATAATCTGGGGCTGCACAGCGTGTTACGCGTGTGGACAGAATTGTAAAGCGGGTATGCCCCCGTTCGATGTCATCGAGACCCTCATGAACCTGTCGGCTCACATCGGGTACCACTTTCCTAGAAGGTACAAGGAGTACAATAAGAGCATCCTGAGGAGCGGCGTCATCCAGAGGCCCGTCACCCTGAAGATGGCGGAACTCACAAGGCTGGCGAGGGAGGATGTGGGCTTGCCAAAGCTTTCCGCACAGCCTGACCTCACCAAGTTCAAGGAGGCAATGCGAAAACTAGCCGATATGAGGGGCCTACAATGAAGTACGCTTTTTATCCCGGGTGCCTATCCCAGACAGAGCAGTTCGGCTGCCTGTTATCCGCCAGAGAGACGTTACAGAGGCTAGGATTAAAACTAGAAACGATGGATGGATCTAGCTGCTGTGGCTACCAGTCATTCAGGTTATCCTCTCCCATCACGTGGAAGTTCCTCACTGCAAGGAACATGGCCTTAGCCGAGAGGCTGGGCCTCGATATTCTAACGATCTGTAACGAATGCAATCTCTCCTTCAAGCAGGTGAAGAAGGCGCTGTCCGATGACCCTCAACTAAGGAAACATGTGGACGAAGCCCTCAGGGTGGAGGGGCTGGAGTACCATGCTAAGAACGAAACTTACCACATTGTCGAGGTTCTACACGATAAGATCGGCGTGGAACGCATCTCCGATTCCGTCGTGAGGCCCTTGGAGAACCTTAGGTTCGCGACGCATCCGGGATGCCACCTGTTCAGGCCAAAGGAGCTGCATATGCCTGATGAGGCGGAGCCACACAAGCTTGACGACCTTGTCAAGGCTCTGGGGGCTGAGACACCAGATTACCCCGGGAAGCTGGATTGCTGCGGCTCATCCATTTATGCCTCAGATGAGGGATCCGCGCTGAAAGTAGCAGGCAGGAAGCTCAGATCGGTGAAAGAGAGTGGGCTCGATGGTATTGTCACTATCTGTCCTCATTGCTTCAGGATGCTAGACGCCTCACAGGGAGACATGAGAGCCGCTTCAGGCGATGAGAGGCTGAGAGTGCCTGTTATCCACTACACCCAGCTACTGGGCTTAGCCATGGGGATCAACACAACGAAACTCGGACTGCAGTTTAACATGAGCCCTGTAGAGCTGATCTATCGGCTATGAGGGCCACAAGTTAAGGGTGAAACGTTTGTCCTCTGACATCAACGAAATTGAAGTACGATTCATCTCGAGGATGCTCACACGGCTCGTCGGAGAGATGAACGCCACGGTCTGTGAACAATGTGGGAAGTGTTCCTCCGCCTGTCCAGTGTCAAAGGAGATCGAGGGCTTCAACCCTCGACAGTTGATAGCCAAGGTCGCCCTAGGCAAAATCGACGAGTTACTCAGGGGCGACGCCATATGGACATGCACCGCGTGTCTAAAGTGCAAGGAAAGATGCCCAGAGGACATCTCCCCATACGACGTCATACTGATACTTCGGAACCTGGCTTACCGCGCGGGGTACAGCTACCCCGCGGGTTACGATGACTTCATCAAGGGCGTCAAAGAGAGCGGGTTCATCTCCAAGCCCCAGGCAGTCAGGATCCGTGACGACGGGAAGATCAGCCGTGGAGACTTGGGGCTGCCTGAGGTCTCTGGGCCCGGCGACTTGGCGCTGTTCAAAGTGGTCATCCAGGGGATCATCAAGGCAGGTAGAGAAATTTGAGGTACGCTCTATACCTTGGGTGTACCATCCAGTCGGAGCAGTTTGGCTACGAGGCCTCCGTTAGGGAGACTCTGCCGAGGCTGGGCATCGAGCTTGAAGATATGGAGGGCGTAAGCTGCTGCGGTTTCCCCGCCCTTAGTAGCGTGTCCAAGGTGGGGTGGCACTACCTATCAGCCCGTAACCTAGCCATAGCCGAGGATATGGGGTTGGCTGTACTGCCTCTCTGTAATGGATGCCACCTTTCATTTATCGAGACCAAGCACTTCCTAGAGAAGGACCCTGAGCTCAAGAACATAATCAACATGAACCTCGAAAAGGAAGGGCTAAACTACAGGGGAGACATACGGATTGTGCATCTTCTGGAGGCCCTCCACGACGAAGTAGGGACACAGAAAATCAGCAAAAAAGTGGTCAAGCCGCTGGGAGGGATAAAGCTCGCCTCTCACCCAGGCTGCCACGCGATACGGCCCAGCGACCTGCAGAAAGTGGATGACGCGGAGAACCCTCAGAAGCTTGACGACCTGATCAGGGCGCTGGGCGCGGAGACTTTTGACTACCCAGAGAAGATAGACTGCTGTGGGTCTCAGCTCGCCGTGACCTCAGGCAGGGTAACCCTCAGGATCGCGGGTGAGAAGCTCCAAGCAGTCAAGTCATATGGCTTCGATGGCCTAGTCACCACGTGCCCCTTCTGCTTCAAGATGTATGACGGAAGGCAGAGAGCCATCAAGGGTGCCCTCAAGGACGCCTCTCTCGACCTACCCGTATTCTATTACACCCAGTTGCTCGGGCTCGCCTTGGGCTCCGACCCGAAAAGCCTCGGCTTACAGATGAACCAGAGTCCCGTCGGCGACCTCGTGGAAAGGATTCTGGAGGGATGAATGATGGATAAACCTGTTATCGTGATAGGAGGGGGAGTCGCGGGCATCCAAGCCTCCCTGGACCTCGCCGACAGGGGGCTCAAAGTGCACCTAGTGGAGAAGTCCCCCTCCATCGGCGGCGTGATGGCCTAGCTGGACAAGACGTTCCCCACCATGGATTGCAGCATCTGCATCCTAGCCCCAAAGATGATCGAGTGCTTCAGGCACCCCAACATCACCATCCACACGCTGAGCCAGGTGAAGGAGGTGACAGGCAAAGAGGGAAACTTCGACGTGAAGGTGTTGAAGGAGCCCCGGTCTGTGGACGCGTCTAAGTGCACCGGCTGCGGCCTATGCTCGGAGAAGTGCCCGACCAAGGTGAGTGACGATTGGCAGAAGGGGCTGAGCGAAAGGAAGGCGATATACATCTTGTTCCCCCAAGCTGTGCCTCTCATCGCCAACATCGACCGTGAACACTGCCTTTACTTCCAGAAAGGGATATGCCAGGTCTGCAGCAAGGTCTGCCCCGCGGGTGCCATCGACTACGAGCAGCAGCCGGAGGAGATTAGCCTCAACGTCTCCTCGATAATCGTGGCGACCGGGTTCCAGGAGCTTAACCCAAGCGAGCTCGGGGAGTACGGGTACGGGAGATATAAGGATGTCATCACATCCATGGAGTTCGAGAGGCTGGTATGCGCCTCGGGGCCTACTGGCGGCCACCTTAACAGGCCCTCAGACGGAAAGCACGCCGACAGGATAGCCTTCGTACAGTGCGTGGGCTCCAGGACCCATAAGAAGGGATACCCCTACTGCAGCAGCGTCTGCTGCATGTACGCGACGAAGGAGGCCGTGCTGATCAAGGAGCACGACCCCGGCTCAGAGGTAACGATATTCTATATAGATCTCAAGGTCTTCGGCCAAGGGTTCCAGCAGTTCGTGGACAGGGCAAAACAGCATTGGGGCGTCGAGTACGTCAGAGGCAAGCCTGGCGAGATAAGGCGGAACCCTCTCACCAAGGACCTAGCCATCTGGTACGAGGACACGATGACGGGAAACGTCTACGAGAAGGAGATGGACCTGGTTGTCCTCTGCACCACGATGATTGCGCGTCCCGGGAACAGGGAGCTCGCGGGTGTCCTAGGCCTCAAGCTCGACGAGTGGGGGTTCTTCAAGTCGAAAGACCCGGTGAGAAGCCCAATCGAGACAGACGTTCCGGGCGTCTTCGTCTGCGGCTGCTGCCACGGCCCCAGGGACATCCCCGAGTCCGTGGCCGAGGCCAGCGCCACCGCCGCGTGTGCCGCCGAGGTATCGAGGAGGTGCGCTTCATGAGCGAGGAGCCTAGGATAGGGGTGTTCGTCTGCCACTGCGGCATCAACATCGGGGGCTACGTGGACGTCCCCGATGTGGTGGAGTACGCGACAGGCCTCCCCAACGTGGTCTACGCCGAGCCCAACCTCTACATGTGTTCATCTGATGGGCTGCAGAAGATACAGGAAGCCATCAAGAAGTACGAGCTGAACAGGGTTGTCGTGGCCTCCTGTACCCCCAGGACCCATGAGCCGCTATTCCAGTCGGCTTGCGAGGAGGCGGGGCTCAACAAGTACGTGTTCGAGATGGCCAACATCAGGGACCAGTGCAGCTGGGTGCACATGCATGAGCCCGAGAAAGCGACGGAGAAGGCCAAGAGCCTCGTGCGGATGGCCGTCGCCAAGGCAAGGCTCCTCGTCCCGGAGGAGGAGCCCGAGATCGATATACGGCCCACGGGCCTCGTGATCGGGGGCGGAGTGTCGGGGCTCACATCCGCTTTATCTCTGGCGGACCAAGGCTTCAAGGTTCATCTAGTGGAGAAGGAGGATAGGCTTGGAGGAACCCTGCTTAAGCTTGACACCCTCTTTTCCTCAAACGTCAAGGCAAGCGAGGTAATCAACCCCCTCGTCGAGAGGGTGAAGGCGTCCACCGACGTCACTGTTCATCTCGATTCCAGGGTGGCGGATGTCAAGGGGTTCATAGGTAGCTTCGATGTGGGGATCGAGACTCGTGGAGAACCCGAGATGCTCAGCGTGGGGACCATCATCGTCGCGACGGGGGCAGATTACCTGAGCCCCGAGGGACTCTACGGCTACGGTCAGGTCGACAACGTCGTCACACAAATGGAGCTTGAGCAGTTGTTCAAAGAAGGAGGTAGGCTGGACGGCGTTAAGACCCTGGTGATGATCCAGTGTGCAGGGTCCCGCAACGAGGAGAGGCCTTACTGCTCAAGGGTCTGCTGCACCGAGGCCATAAAGAACGCCATAAAGCTGGTAAAGGAGAACCCCAAGCGTGACGTATACATCCTGTACAGGGACCTCCAGACCTATGGCATAGAGTTCTCCATGATGGAGTATGACGCCAAGAAGAGCGGAGTCAAGCTTGTAATGTACGACAAGGAGAGGCTACCAGAGGTCACAGGGGGGGAGAGGGGGCCAATGGTGAGGGTCTACAGCCCTCTGCTCGACGAGGAGCTAACCATCGAGACCGACATGGTTGTTCTCTCGGCGCCCATCATCCCCAACGAGGACAACGAGGCGCTCTCAAAGCACCTGAAGGTGCCCCTAAACTCCGACCGATTCTTCATGGAGGCCCACGTCAAGCTCAGGCCCCTGGACTTCGCCACCGACGGCATCTACGTCTGCGGCACGGCTCACAGCCCCAAGGAGGTGGCTGAGAGCGTCTCGCAGGCCAAGGGAGCCGCGTCCAGGGCAGGCATACCCATGGCGAAGGGCAGGCTCAAGACGGCGGCCATCACCAGCGTCGTGGACGAGGCGAAGTGCAGCGGCTGCGGCACATGCATCGAACTGTGCGTCTACAACGCCATAACGAAGAACGAGAGGGGGCTCGCACAGGTCACGTCGGCGGTGTGTAAGGGCTGCGGCGTCTGTGGGGCGAGCTGCCCCGAGAGAGCGATAACCATGAGGCACTTCACCAACGAGGAGCTGGAGGCGCAGGGGCTGGCCGCCCTGAAGGAGGCATAAGAGATGACCGGTTTCGAGCCAAAGATCATTGGATTCCTGTGTAACTGGTGTAGCTACGCTGGGGCGGACCTCGCGGGGGTCAGCAGGATCCAGTACCCCACCAACCTACGCATCATAAGGGTGATGTGCAGCGGCAGAGTGGACCCGGCCCTTCCCCTCGGCTTCCTCGCTGAGGGTGCGGACGGAGTGATGATCACCGGCTGCCACATCGGCGACTGCCACTATATCGACGGCAACCTGCACGCGAAGCGAAAGTACGGTCTCCTTGAGAGACTCGTAGCCAAGGCGGGTCTGGAGCCCGGGAGGATAATGTTGGATTGGGTCTCGGCGTCAGAGGGACAGAGGTTCGCCGATATCGTCACCGGGTTCACCGATCAGGTCAGAGAACTGGGCCCCAACCCAGCTGTCACTGACCCATGTGTCAAGCTTAACCTCATGGCGGCGAAGGCGGCGGCGGAGGAGTACAGGCTACGCGCCCTCGTGGGAAAGGAGGAGAAGCTCGTGACCGAGGGCAACGTATACGGCGAAGAAATGACCCAAGAGGAGCTTGACAGGATAATGGAAGAAGCCGTGGAAACGGAGTTCACGCGCAACAAGATAAGACTGATTCTATCCGTGAAGCCCATGTCAGTTAAAGGCCTTTCAGCTGAAACCGGGATCGACGGCAGGATTATCCTGGATCACGTAGTAGCTTTACGTCAAAGAGGCTGGGTGGACCTGCATGAGGTGCAGGGGAACTCCCCCGTCTACAGGGCGATGGAGGTCCAGTAGATGAAAGCAGTGGGGGCAGTACTTGTCTTAGGCGGGGGCATAGCGGGCATCCAGGCAAGTCTGGATCTAGCTGACGC